>JAESGQ010000049.1_pt1 | contig 138601 bp, 135 predicted proteins | sample 9266251 | NCBI WGS metagenome assembly JAESGQ01 (sample SAMN17056778, study PRJNA650883) | algae metagenome | isolation source: Kaiparowitsia implicata GSE-PSE-MK54-09C and co-occurring heterotrophs from... | place: USA: Kaiparowits Plateau, Grand Staircase Escalante National Monument, UT ...
GATGCAGCTTCCTTGAGAATGAGCTTCTCCAGCGTCAGATCTGAGATGGCTTTGCGCAGCCGCTCGTTTTCCTTCTCCAGATCCTTCAGTCGCTTCACCTGATCGGATTTCAGCCCGCCAAACTCTTAGGTGAACGCCGACACGCTGATGGCCCGGATCGCTTCCGCGACCGGGCGCCCCTGGGACAACAGGACGTCGACCTGGCGCAGCTTCGCGACGATCTCTTCAGGCTTGTGCTTCTTCTGCGGCATAATCGGCATCCTCCAAGGCTCAAAAGCCTACTTCAGGGAGGGCCACTTTTCAGGGGGCAGGCCACTGCGCGCCCTGTCGACGGTCAAGGCCATCAAGACCCAGAACGACGACCAGAAGACCGGCGTCGAGATCGTCCGCAAGGCGATCATGGCCCCGGCCAAGCAGATCGTCGACAACGCTGGCGATGACGGCGCGGTCGTAGTCGGCAAGCTGCTGGAGTCCAAGGACTACGCCTTCGGCTACAACGCCCAGACGGGCGAGTACGGCGATCTGGTCAAGGCCGGCATCATCGACCCCACCAAGGTCGTGCGCACGGCGATCCAGGACGCGGCTTCGATCGCTGGCCTGCTGATCACCACCGAGGCGATGATCGCCGAGCTGCCCAAGAAGGATTCCGGTCCGGCGATGGGCGGCGGCGGCGGCATGGGTGGCAGGGACTTCTGATCCAAGCCACTCTCGCTTCTGCGAAGACTACGGAAAGGCCCGGCATAAGCCGGGCCTTTCCTGTCATTGTATCGTCCATGGCTTAAATCAGGCGGCATCAGCGCTCGCCGGCCCAGTCCTGCTTCCGTGGCGCAACGTGCCGACTACTGCGCTGAAGGTAGCCCGCCGCTTCTTGTTCGTGTTGACCCTGGCTGCATGCCGCTTTGACTGAACGTCTGCCGTTTGGCGTCACAGTGGCGGGTACGCTGCTAAGATGAACGGGAGCTTTCATTCTCATTCATTGGCGATTGGACCCTGGCCCTGTCTTGTGGCTGCACATAACAGGGAGAACTGCTCATGCGAAAATTCATCCTCGCTACTGCCGTCGCCATCAGCGCCTTCGCGGCAATGCCCTCCGCGACAATCGCCGCACCGGTCGCTACCCACAACGCGCTTTCGATGCCCTCGGATGTGGAGACGGTGCAATACCACCGAGGCGAGTATCGTCGTGACTGGCGCCCAGGCCCGCGCCGTTGGGACCGCCCAGGGTACGGCTATGGACGTCGCCACCACGGGCCGCCGACGCATGCTCGGGCTTATGGCAGGCGAAACCATTACCGCTACTGACAAGTTCATAGCTCGCGCCCGCTCAGCGTGGCGCGAGCGCCCATATGCTGTGGAACGGAAGGAATTCAGGATGGCTGAACTCGGCGTTGAAGAGACCGATATTATCATCGAGCGTCTGCTTCAGATTATCGCTGATGAAGGCCTCGTTGACCGCAGTAAGCTGGATCCGCACGCGCAACTGGACGAAATTGGGGTCTCCGCAGATGACCGTGTGCTGATCGGCAACGCCATAGAACGAGAATTCGATCGAGATATTTTGAGCGACGATGAAATCGAAAAATGCGTGACCGTGCGTGAATTGGTAAGTCTCCTCGCTAAGCGCATTTCAGAGCAAAACTCTGGTTGAGGCCGGCACCAGCGCCGGCCCAATCCAAAGCCGGGCTGGCTCTGGCGGTGACAGGGGTGACCGGAGACAGCCCGATGACCCGCGTGGGCGGGTCCATATCACAGCGGCGGTTCGAGGCGGGGCCAAGCTTCACTGCCATTGCGAATTGGCTACTTCCCTTCGGCGGGTCTCCTTGACGCCACGCTGGGAACGGCGACCGATTTGGGCATTCAAGCACAACTGGAATGACGATGGCAGATGACCCAGAACTGAACGGCCTTGGCAAAGACCCCTCTGCCTTCACGAAGTTGGCGCAAGCCACGGCGCGCTGGACGGGCAAACCGGCCACCTTTTTTGTGGCGCTCGGCATCATCGTCATTTGGGGACTGTCGGGGCCCATTTTCGGCTTCAATGATACGTGGCAGCTCGTCATCAATACCTCCACCACCATCATCACCTTCCTGATGGTGTTTATCATCCAGAACAGCCAGAACCGCGACACAGCCGCTATGCAAATCAAGCTCGATGAGCTGCTGTCGAAAGTCGAGGGCGCAAGGGAAGAGTTGATGGATCTCGAAGAACTTGACGAGGAAGAATTAGCCGGCCTGAAAAAGACCTTTGAAAAGCGGGCTCAAATTGCAAGGAATGGTGGCGACCCTGACGAGCGTCTATTCTGATACAGGGGACAGAATGTCAGTGACAAAGCGCCGCCGTTCACACAAAAAAATCACTTCCCCATCCGCCACGATCGGGAAATGAACAAGAATTGTCGTTTACGGGTGCGCGCCGGAAGAGGCGAACTGTCTCGTTCCAATCTTCAATTACTTTCCAAAGGGAAAGCGTTTCCTCTGCCGACAATAGCTCCGTACGAAGACGATCGATCGCCTCGTCGCGCCTTCTCTCATTTCCGATTGAATATGCGGTAATCATGCGAGTGCGCCTGTTTTAACTGAGCTGGTGAAACCGCGGGCCGCTGGCAGAACGGGTGGCCCGCAGAGCCGCTAATGTTTGGCAGTGGTGTCAGGCATCTCGCTGCGCGCCAGATACTTATCGGTCACGCCAGGAAGGTTTTCGGCCAGCCATTTCGCCATTGCCTCCTCCTCCTGAAGGATGCGTTGGCATACCGCGCTGGTCTCAGCGTCACCGCACGCTTCGGCCGTGGCAACCAAAACCTTGTAGGCGGCGATTTCCATGTGCTCGAACGTGTAACTGGCCATCGAGCCCTTAACGATTTCGTCGTCAACGAACGCGCCGCTCATGCCCTGGCCCATGGCCATGAACTTTCCCATGAGGTCTTTCATCGTAGAGGTGTCACCGCCCCGTCTCTCGATACAGGACTGAAGCATGTCGGCCTGCCGGGTCGTCTCGGCCAGGTGCGTTTCGATCTTGGTCTTCACCTCCGGGTAATTCTCGATACGCCCTGCCATCGCAGAGAGCATCGTTTCTGCCTGCTTTTCCATAGCGTGCGCATCGCGCAGCCATGCCATCAGGTGTTCTTCTTTGGTGGGCATAGAAACCTCCTCGGGACGAGATACCGGGCCAACTGTGGCCGCGAAGAGAAGTTCCCCTTAGTCGGAACCTGATCATCCCTCCTCCGTTCGTTCCGGAGACCGATCGAAATCGGGAGGAGGATATGAGCGATCAACGCGAGAAAAACAGAGCTGCCGGGGCGGCCTATGCAGCCCGACAGAAGCCGGAACTAGCAAAAGCTCTCGGCGGGAGGCAAAAAAGATGGCCGAGACAATGCGCGCCGAAGAGGTGGAGAAGCTGGCTCACCCAGAGTGCGATAAATTGAAAAGCCCCGGGAAATGACCCGTTCGTCTGGTTTAAGCCCCGCTAAAACGAGGCGGTTTACGAGAGGATCGATCGCCATAATCGCTGTAGCGCTCGCACTCGCCTCGTAGCGATTGGCCGCCAGACCCGGGGGTCGGTTTCCAATGCCAAAATCGCTAAAGCCCTGCGAATGGGGCAGCCGGTTCCATGTTGCGTCGCGGAGGATATGGCTATGGCTAGATGCACACCTCCGACCCAGAGAAGGAGGCCCTAATGATGAAATCTAACCATTTTAGACGCCCGGTTCTCATTCTGACCGGGCTCGGACACCCCACTGCCGTGTCGTCTGTGATGGAAGCTTACATGTTCCTCACCGACTGGCCCGTTAGCCGGCGCGACAGTGGCCACAGCCTGGCTTTGAAATCTTGCCTGGCTGCCCTCAACGGGGAAATCGAGACTGAAACGGCACGCGGCATCTTCGCGTCTTTCGCTGAGCGTCACGACATCCTCATGCTCGACTTCACAGCTTTTAGGCGTCGCGGCCAAGAAGGCTCCAACGAAGTCGCCTGACTAGGGACCCCAGAGGGAGCGGACGCTTTACTGGTGGATTAATGCCGTGACACTCCGCGCAGGTAGGCTTGCGGCCGAAATGCCAGGGCAAGTTCCGCGGCGGTCCTGGGATCAAGCTTCACGATCAGCCGAAGTCACGTTCGGCCGCGTCGATGACCTCGTCCAGATGTCCAGCCTTGAGCCGATCGAGCGGAGTTCCACCGATGCTGGGCTTGGGCTGAATGAGCCACTGCCAGGCGGCTCTCGGGTTGCGGATGATCCTGGTGACGTCCGACATGCCTTCCACCGGCCGGCCGTCGACGAACTGCGCCAAGGGGAAGACGTGCTTGCGCTCGCCCTTGAGCAGTCCAATGACGGCGCCTCGCCTCTGCCAGTCATGCAGGGTCGATCGCTTGGTGCTGAATGCCTTCTCGATGTCCCCCGGTCCGGCAACCGGCCCCGCCCAGTCCTCAAGGCGAACAGGCGTCGCGTAGGTCGCAAGACGCCTGCCGCCTTCGTCGAGATCCACCACGTCGGCCAAGCCGCCTCCCTGGCTAACCTCGACGGGCTTGTCGACCCTGAGCTGAATTAGCTTCCCAGTGTGGTGGCCGGCGAGATCGGCGACCACGGTTTGCATTGCCTCGGCAAGGCCGTTTTCGTGGGCCAGAATCTGACGCTGCTGCTCGTCAGACAGCCGGACAGCGGCGGCCGTGAGCGCGGCGACGACCTTGCTCTTGCCCTTCAGCACGGATCTGGAAATTCCAGGATTGTGCCGGGCGAGCACGTCGAGAATGTCGGCGACGGCTGCGCTGTTCACGTTGAACTGCGCTCCACCGCCAGACTTGCGAACCGTTGCGACCATGTTGGCCTCCATACCCATCGGAGGTTGGATATAGTCCGGATTGTCCGAATTGTCCAGATTGTGCGGCTTGGATGCTAGAGTGCCCGACGCGGCTGCAGCCTCGAAGTCCGAGTTCTCGACAAGAGACGACAATGTCACGCCAAGCAAGCGAATGCCTCTCGCAACCGGGAAACACCTGATCAATGAGCGAGGCAAATGGCTTCGATCTCGCCCTGGCTCGCCGGAGGCGAGACGACAGTCTGGGTGCACGTGATCCGATGGAAATCGGCGTATTTCACTTTCAGCGTGAACGTCCGGCCGCGTAGCCCGCTCGTCTCGCAGTGGCGCCAGACTTTCGCGACCAGCGGCATGAGCTCTGCTCGCGCCGCGTCGAGCTCGAAGATGTCGGCCGCGAAAGTGTCCTCGGCGCCGACCGACTTTCGCGGCCGATCGGGCTCGACAAGCCTCTCGTCAATTCCGCGCGCGATCCAGTAGTACCAGGAGCCCGACTTGCCGAAATTCTGCTGCAGGAACGAAAGCGACTTCGCCTTGAGATCGCCACCGGTCTCGATGCCGAGCAGCTGCATCTTGGCGGCCGTCGCCGGACCGACGCCATGAAACTTCTTGACCGGCAGCGCCTCGACAAACGCTTCACCCATCCGGGGCGTGACCACGAACTGGCCGTTCGGCTTGTTCTGGTCGCTGGCCATCTTGGCGAGGAATTTGTTGTAGGAGATGCCTGCAGACGCATTGAGACCGGTCACTGCCCTGATCTTCGCCCGGATCATCTCGGCGATCGTCGTGGCGATCGGGATGTTCTGATGGTTCTCGGTGACGTCGAGATAGGCCTCGTCGAGCGAGAGCGGCTCGATCAGATCAGTGTGCTCGGCGAAAATTTCGCGGATCTGTGCGGACACCTTTCGATAGACGTCGAAGCGCGGCGGCACGAAAATCAGTTCAGGACATTTCCGCTTTGCCGTGATGGAAGGCAGGGCGGAACGCACGCCAAAAGCCCGCGCCTCGTAGCTGGCCGCGGCAACGACGCCGCGGGCGGCCGAGCCGCCGACGGCGACGGGCTTCCCGCGCAGCTCGGGATTGTCGCGCTGCTCGACCGAGGCATAGAAAGCGTCCATGTCGACGTGAATGATCTTGCGGTATGGACCGGCCGCGGCCTGGACCGCGGGCCTACCGCCGGCGATGATCTCCAGCTCGAAACTCTCCACGACGACGTCCCCCGCGCCGCCGGACGTGACGGCCGGGTCTTTTCCTGACGTCGTGTCGGCAGCGATCGTCACAGCAGCGTATCCTCCTTAGGCTTCGCTGGCGGCTCCACGACGACGAGCATGTTGCCGGGAAGCGGCCGCTGGAGGTGTTTGACCTCTTCCCATGATCCGGTGAGCCACAGGTCGACTTCCTCCGGCGTCGTGAGGATCGCCGGCATTGCCTTGAAGTGGATCGGCTTGACGATCTCATTCGGCGAGGTGGTCAGGAAGCCGTACAGCTCAAACTCGCGCTCGCCGTCTCGAACTTTCTTCACGCCCTTCCACGGCGTCCAGAACCCGGCAAAAAACATCAACGGCCGGTCCGGGTTCTGGGCAAACCACGCATTTGGAACCCTTCCACCCGGCACCTGGCTCGCCGGGTCGGGTTCGGCGAAGGAGGTGAACGGCACCACGCAGCGGCTGGTCGGCCCGAGCCAGCGACGCCAATGTGAGGAATCGACATTACGGATGTTGGTGACGCCGGGATCGTAGTTGCCTTTGATATAGGCCGGTGGCGTCGGCATGCCCCAGGTGGCGCGCACGATCTCCCGCTGCCCATCTTCGCCGACGCGGACGATCGGAGCCAGTGTGTTCGGATAGACATCGAAGGACTCTTCGTTCCAGCCGGCCTTGTCGTGGAACGCCTTGGTGAACTGCAGCACTGCGTCGCGCGTCGTCGTGACGTTGTACAGATTGCACATCGGCCAGCTCCTCCTATCGCCACATGCCGCGCATGCGGGCTCCAGCCGGCGCCACGTTCGCGCAGGTCGCGCAGCAATGCGACGAAGCCCGGCCAATCGGCAGCGGCGCGAGGAGGGCAGGGGAGTTCAGCAAGCGCGGTGACAGGATCCGGCCGGTCGGCCATGGCGTCGAGCGCCGTTTGCGCCGATGAGGGCCCTACGCCTGGCAGAAGCTGCATGATCCGGAAGCCGGCGACGCGATCGCGCGGGTTCTGCGCGAAACGCAGTGCGGCCAGCATGTCCTTCACATGGGCTGAATCCAGAAACTTCAGTCCGCCGAACTTCACAAACGGAATGTTGCGGCGGGTCAGCTCGACCTCCAGCGGTCCGCTGTGGTGGCTGGCGCGGAAGAGGACGGCCTGCTCCTTCAACTGCATGCCCGCCTCCCGGTTCTCAAGGACCTCGTCGGCAACGAAGCGCGCCTGGTCCGCTTCGTCGCGCACCGTAACGAGGCGCGGTCGCTCGGCGGACTCGCGCTCGGTCCAGAGGTTCTTGGTGAACCGCTCCCTGGCGAGATCGATCACGCCATTGGCGGCCGCCAGGATCGGCTGAGTCGAGCGGTAGTTGCGATCGAGCGTGATGATTTCCGCCGGCGGGCTGAACTCCTTGGGGAAGTCGAGGATGTTGCGCACCGTGGCGGCGCGGAAGCTGTAAATGGACTGCGCGTCGTCCCCGACGACGGTCAGACCGCGACCTCCAGGTTTCAGCGCCGTCAGGATCGAGGCCTGAAGCCGATTGGTGTCCTGGTATTCGTCAACCAGCACATGATCCCAGCGCCCGCCGATATCGTCGGCCAGGATGGGATCACTGACCATCTGCGCCCAGTAGAGCAGAAGATCGTCGTAATCGAGGACGTTCTGGACCTGCTTGGCCTCGACATAGCCCGCGAACAGCTCCCGCAGCTGTGCCTCCCACTGGGCAACCCAGGGATAGTTCGCGCGCAGCACGTCCTGCAGCGGGGCCTCCGCATTGACCGCTCGCGAATAGATCGCGAGGCAGGTGCTCTTGGTCGGGAAGCGGCTTTCCATCTTCGAGAAGCCGAGTTCATGGCGGACGAGGTTCATCAGGTCCGCGCTATCCTCCCGATCGTGGATGGTGAATTGCGGATCCAGGCCGATCTGGTCGGCATACTCGCGCAGCAGCCGCGCGCCGATGCCATGGAAGGTGCCCGCCCAGGCGAGCGCGTCCGTCAGGATGCCAGCTTGTCGCCGAGCACCCGGGCGCAGATGCGCTCGACGCGGCGGCCCATCTCAGAGGCGGCACGGCGTGAGAAGGTCATCAGCAGGATCCGGCGCGGATCGGCGTCGTTGACGATCAGATGCGCCACGCGATGCGCCAGCGTGTTGGTCTTGCCCGATCCGGCGCCGGCGATGATCAGCAGCGGCCCTCCGATTTTGCCCCCCGCAAGACCGACACCGTGCTCGACAGCGCTGCCCTGTCGCTCGTTCAGCTTTTCCAGATGCGCCGCGCCCATTTTCCGTCCCGCCCCCGTATCCGCCTGAGAATCAACAATCATCCGCGACTACACGGACACGACGTGTCACCTGCGTTCTTCGTCACTCCGAAGACTCCGATTGACTCTCGATCCGGGCGAGAACAAATAAAGAACATACGAACGGAGAGACCCTTTGCAAAGCCTTGAGGAGCAGCCTTTTTCGATATGCCGAATCCCGTCGTCAGTTCTATCGCCGAGCTTCGAGAGCGCGTTCAGCGGCTCGAAGGCGCGAAGGGCCGCGCGCGGACGGTCCTGCCTTTCGGGCTGCCGGAGGTCGACAGCCGGCTTCCGGGAGGAGGGTTGGCGCTTGGCTGCCTCCACGAGGTCGCCGGCGGCGGAAATGGGGCTGTCGATGGCGCTGCGGCGGCCTTGTTCGCCGCTGGCGTTGCGGCGCGCACGCGCGGCAAGGTGCTCTGGTGCGTCACGCGCCAGGACCTGTTCGCGCCGGCGCTCGCCCAGGCTGGGCTTCTCCCCGGCCGGGTGATCTTCGTCGAAGCCGGCGACGAGAAAGCGCTTCTCGCCTGCATGGAGGAGGGGTTGCGCCATGGCGGCCTCGGCGCCGTCGTCGCGGAGGTGGCGCGCCTGTCGATGACCGCGTCGCGCCGCCTGCAGCTTGCCGCTGAAGGCTCAGGCACCATCGGCATCGCGGTGCGGCGCTGGCGGCGCCCGACAGAGGTCGCGGATTTCGGGCAGCCGACGGCGAGCGTCACGCGCTGGCGCGTCTCGGTTTTGCCCTCCGCGCCCCTTCCGGTTCCGGGCGTCGGACGATCGCGCTGGCTGCTCGAACTGATCCGGTGTCGCGCCGGAGAAAGCGCGGATTTTGAAGTGGAAGCCTGCGATGCCACGGGTCGTATCGCTCTTCCTTCCGAGGTGGCCGACGGATCGCCTCAGACGGAAATCGGGCGACGCCGCGCCTCCGCCTGAGGCGCCGCTCGTCCTCATCGGCCGCGAAGGCCGCCGGCGCATCGTGCTCGCCGCGGACCTCGCTGCGCTGCGGGCGGGCTTGCGCGTCGGCATGCCGGTGACCAAGGCGCAGGCCCTCGTTCCCGGCCTCATCGTGCAGGACGCCGATCCTCTCGCGGACGCCGAGGGACTGGAGCGCCTGGCGCTCTGGGCGCTGCAGCGGATCTCACCGATCGTCGCCGCCGATCCGCCGGACGGGCTGGTGATCGACACCACCGGTGCCGACCATCTGCATGGTGGCGAAGCTGCGATGCTGACAGGGATGGTGCAGCGCTTCGCGGCGTCGGGCGTCGAGGCGCGCGCCGCTATCGCCGACAGCTGGGGCGCCGCCCATGCCTGCGCGCGCTTCTCCCGTCGGCTGACGCTCATCATTCCGCCGGGCGAGAGCGAGACCGCACTGTGCGATCTGCCGATCGCAGCACTGCGGCTCGATCCTGGTCTCGTCGCGAGCCTGCGCACGCTCGGCTTCGAGCGCATTGGCGAGCTCGTCAGCCAGCCGCGCGCGCCGCTGGCATTGCGATTCGGCCCGGAAATCGGCCGCCGGCTCGACCAGGCCATGGCGATCATGGCCGAGCCGATCGATCCCATCCGTGCGCCCGATATCGTCGAGGTGCGCCGCGCCTTCCCGGAGCCCATTGGTGCCGCCGAGACCATCGCCCGCTATGTCGGCAAGCTCGTCATGGCGCTGTGCGAGGAACTGGAGAGGAGGGGCCTCGGCGCCAGGCGGCTCGACCTCCTGTTCCAGCGCGTCGATAATGCGCGGCAGGCCCTTCGTGTCGGCACCGCGCTGCCCGTGCGCGACGTCCGCCGCCTGACCCGGCTGCTCTGCGACCAGATCGAGACGGTCGATCCCGGCTTCGGCATCGAGGTGATGACGCTCGCCGCCACCCTGGCCGAGCCGCTGTTCGCAAAACAGACGATCTCGTCGCTCGTGGAGGAGCCGGAAGCCGACGTTTCCGATCTGGTCGACACGCTCGCCAACCGGGTCGGCGAACGGAGCCTTTATCGTTTCGCCCCAGTCGCCAGTGACGTGCCCGAACGCTCCGTTGCGAGGGTGCCGGCGCTCGCTCCCGAGGATGGGTCGACCTGGCATGGCGACTGGCCGCGCCCGCCGCGGCTGCTGCCGAGGCCCGAGTTGATCGAGACGATGGCACTGCTGCCTGATCATCCGCCGGTGTGGTTCACCTGGCGCGGCATTCGCCGGCGCGTGCGACGGGCCGACGGGCCAGAGCGTCTCTTCGAGGAGTGGTGGAAGCGGGACGCTGAGCTTACGGCTGTGCGTGATTATTTTCGCGTGGAGGATGATGGCGGCGAGAGATACTGGATCTTCCGTGCCGGCGACGGCGAGGATCCCGAAACGGGCTCGCATCGCTGGTACCTCCACGGACTCTTCGGATGATCGGCCCCCGCTACGCCGAGCTCCAGGCGACGTCGCATTTCTCGTTCCTGCGCGGTGCGAGCAGCTGCGAGGAGCTGTTCGAGCAGGCCAAGGCCCTTGACATCGAGGCGCTCGGCATTGTCGATCGCAACTCGCTGGCCGGCATCGTGCGGGCGCACCAGGCGGCGAAGGAGGCCGGCATCCGGCTGATCGTCGGCTGCCGCCTCGATCTCGTCTGCGGCATGTCGGTGCTCGCCTATCCGACCGATCGGGACGCCTACGCACGGCTCTGCCGGCTCCTGTCCCTGGGCAAGAAGCGCGGCGGCAAGGCGAAATGCCGTCTCGAATGGGCCGATTTCGTCGCCTATGGCGACGGGCTGATCGCCGTTCTCGTGCCCGACGAGGCCGACGAGAGCTGCGCCCTGCGGCTTCGCCGGCTGCGCGAGGCCTTTGCCGACCGTGCGTATTTGGCCCTGTCGCTGCGCCGGCGCCCCAACGACCAGCTTCGCCTGTGGCAGCTGTCGAACATGGCGGCAGCGACGCGCGTGCCGCCCGTCGTGACCAATGATGTGCTGTTCCACGAGCCCGGCCGGCGCGTCCTGCAGGATGTCGTCACTGCGATCCGCCACAACGTCACCATCGACGAGCTCGGCTTCCGGCGCGAACGACACGCCGACCGTCACCTGAAGGCGCCGGCGGAGATGCATCGGCTGTTCCCGCGCTATCCGGAGGCTCTGGCGGGTACGATTGAGATCATGAAGCGCTGCCGCTTCTCGCTCGACGAGCTCGCCTACCAGTATCCGGAAGAGAAGCTGTTTCCGGAGCTGACGCCGCAGGAGGCCCTTGCGAAGCTGACCTGGGAGGGCGCGGCGCAGCGCTATCCCGAGGGCTTGCCGGGCAAGGTCCGGCGCAACCTCGAGCACGAGCTACGCCTGATCGAGAAGCTCGAATACGCGCCCTATTTCCTGACCGTGAACTCGATCGTCCGCTTCGCCCGATCGAAGGGGATTCTCTGCCAGGGCAGGGGATCGGCGGCCAACAGCGCCGTCTGCTATGTGCTCGGCGTCACCAGCATCGATCCGGATCGCAACGACCTGCTATTCGAACGTTTCGTCTCCGAGGAAAGACGCGAACCTCCCGACATCGATGTCGACTTCGAGCACGAGCGGCGCGAGGAGGTCATTCAGTGGGTCTTCGAGACCTATGGCCGTGACCGGGCCGCGCTTTGCTCCACTGTGATCAGGTACAGAGCGAAGGGCGCTATCCGGGATGTCGGCAAGGCGCTTGGGCTACCCGAGGATTTGACCAAGACCTTGTCGAGCCAGGTCTGGGGCTGGTCGGAGGGCGTCGAGCAGAAGCATGCCGAGGGGCTGAATCTCAATCTGGGCGACCGTCGCCTCAAGCTGGCGCTGGAGCTCGCCCATCAGCTTGTCGGCACGCCCCGGCATCTCTCCCAGCATCCGGGAGGATTTGTCCTGACGCGCGACCGCCTCGACGAACTCGTGCCGATCGAACCCGCTGCCATGGCCGACCGCCAGGTCGTGGAATGGGACAAGGATGACATCGACATCCTGAAATTCATGAAGGTCGATGTGCTGGCGCTCGGCATGCTCTCCTGCATGCGCCGTGGCTTCGATCTGCTGGCTGAGCACAAGGGCATCGAGCTCGATCTGGCGACCATCCCGCCGGAGGATCCCCGCACCTACGCGATGATCCGCAAGGCCGATACGCTTGGCACCTTCCAGATCGAGAGCCGGGCGCAGATGGCGATGCTGCCGCGCATCCGTCCGCGCACCTTCTATGACCTCGTGATCGAGGTCGCGATCGTCCGGCCCGGCCCTATCCAGGGCGACATGGTCCACCCCTATCTGCGCCGGCGTGAGGGCAAGGAGGACGTGGTCTATCCTAAGCCCGAGCTGGAAAAGGTACTCGGAAAAACCCTCGGCGTGCCGCTGTTTCAGGAACAGGCGATGCGGGTGGCGATCGAATGTGCCGGCTTCACTCCCGGCGAGGCCGATCAGCTTCGTCGGGCCATGGCGACCTTCAAGCATACCGGCGGCGTCTCGAAATTCGGCGAGAAGCTCATTGGTGGCATGGTCGCAAACGGCTACGAACGCGAGTTCGCCGAGCGCACCTTCCGGCAGCTCGAAGGTTTCGGCTCCTATGGCTTTCCGGAGAGCCACGCGGCCTCCTTCGCCCTGATCGCCTATGCCTCGTCCTGGCTGAAATGCTGGCATTCAGACGTCTTCTGTGCGGCGCTGCTGAATGCACAGCCCATGGGCTTCTACGCGCCCGCGCAGATCGTCCGCGACGCGACGGCGCACGGCGTCGAGGTCCGGCCTGTATGCGTCAACGCCTCACGCTGGGACTGCACGCTGGAGCCACGCGATGCCGATGACGATCGCTTCGCCGTCCGGTTGGGGTTGCGCATGGTCAAGGGCTTGGGCAATGCCGAAGCTGCCCGCCTGGTTTCCTGCCGCGCCAATCAGTCTTTCCTTTCGGTCGATGACCTATGGCGCCGCGCCGGCATTCCGTCCGCAGCGCTGGTCGAGCTCGCGGAGGCCGATGCCTTTCGCCCGGCGCTCGGGCTTGCGCGCCGCGAAGCGCTCTGGGCCATCAAGGCGCTGCGCGATGAGCCCCTGCCGCTGTTCGCCGCGGCGGCGATCAGGGCAGCCGCGGCCGCTGCGGAGCAGGATGAGCCCATCGTCTCACTGCGTCCCATGACGGCTGGAGGCGAGGTCGTCGAGGATTACGGGCATGTCGGTCTCACCCTACGAGATCACCCCGTGTCCTTCCTTCGGAAGGATCTCGCGCGCCGACGCATCATCACCTGCGCCGAGGCGATGGCCTCACGCGACCGGCGCTGGGTTGAGGTGGCGGGCCTCGTCCTCGTGCGCCAGCGTCCTGGCTCCGCCAAGGGGGTAATGTTCATCACGTTGGAGGACGAGACCGCCGTCGCCAACCTGGTCGTCTGGCAGAAGGTGTTCGAGGCGCATCGGCGGATCGTGCTCGGAGCCGGCATGATCGGCGTGCGCGGGCGCATTCAGAGGGAAGGGGAAGTGGTGCATCTCGTCGCCCATCACCTCACCGATCTTTCGGCCGAGCTCGCCAGCGTCGGATCGCGCGATGCCGGGTTTCCGCTGCCGCATGGACGGGGCGATGAATTCCACCACGGTTCGCCGACGCCTGATCCGCGCGGAATCGCGAAGACGCCCCGTCCCCGCAACATCGTCGATCCCTATGGCCACATCGATGAGATTAGGGTCAAGACACGGGATTTTCGCTGATCGTGGGGCAAAACGACCCTCGAAGACGTCCATCCCACTTACATTCCCGACTGCGCGGGAATCCTTACTCGTTACCGTAGAAGGCCCTCTTTTTCGAACGCACCCCAGCCTTCCAGCTTCAGCCGCTGGCTACCTTCGCTGGCATGCCCAGCATCGGCAGCCTTGCCGACGCCTTTCCCCCCACGCGTCAACGCGGCCTTTCCTGCTGCGCGCCGCCTGTTGTCGGCAGCTGCCTGAGCATCGTGCTCTCTCCAGAGGCCCGGCAGGTCACGATCAAGGACATCCTCAATGTGTCGAGGGTCGAAGACGTGGAAGGTCACGGCTTTGGCCCGTCCGCGCAATTTGACCGTGCGGGTGCCGATGCTCTGCAGTCGACCGTCTTTCAACCACTTGTGACGTTCGCGAGGAGAGATTGTGAGAATGTCCTCTGCCTCGCGAGGAAGCACCGGCAGCGCTTCGATTCCATCCAGTGTTTTGGCGATTTTCGCGATCGCGGCTTTGAACTCGTCTGTTTCAGCCTGCGACATGCGCAAAGCGACACTTTGAGCCTCAACAGAGACGCACTTTCTGACTGCAAAAGCCAATCGGGCCCGGATTTCCCGTTCGATTCCCGTCGCACGCACCGACGACCCGAGCGTTGCGGACGGAGGTAGCGTCCATTCTGCCACCAACGGCGGCGAGCTTTTGGCTGCCCGACCGATCATCTGGTCAAACCCTTCGATCCCAGTAAGCGGAATTTCGGATTGTCGCCCGACCTACACGCGTCGGTAAGCAAGGGGACATAAGCCGCCGACACCGATCGCGGATGGAAGCTCGGCCCGCTGATGGACCAGCATCTCGACAGTCCACCCGACTACCCATCTGCAACCTCTGTTTCCAACGCAGCGAACGACGTGTCATGGTTGGCTGATCGGTTTGCGAGCAAGCGCCGCATTGCCAAGGCGTTCTTCGGCGCAAAGCCTTCATAGTCGTTGTTGAAATAGACCCACGCCCTCGTTGCGCCGCTGTCACGGATTTTATCCGCCCATTCAGTTAGCTCACTTTCCGAGTAGTCATGCCGATACCAGCGCTCCGGGCCGTGGAGCCGAAGATAAACGTCGTCTGCTGTGCGCACGAGAACATCCGGAAGACGAGGTCCGCTGCAGGAGCAGAAGATCGTGCCAGTCTTCCGAAAAGCCGCATAAACCGTCTCATTCCACCAACTGGCATGCCGAAACTCCACCACATTGCGCCGCGCCGGGTCGAGTTGGCCTAGAATTGCGCTCAGTCTCGCTTCCGTGAAGCGATAGCTCGGTGGTAGCTGGAATAGAAAGCAGCCCATACGCACGCCAAGAATATCGGCGATCAATCCAAAGTCCTTTACGAGCGTTTCCGTGCCTTCAAATCTTTTAATATGGGTTATCAGCTCGCACACCTTGACCGTATAGACAAAATCCCGTTCGCCGGGCTGACGAAGCCAGCTCTTCACACTGGCGACGGTCGGCCAGGAATAGAACGACGCGTTGATTTCGACGGTATCGAAATGCTTGCTGTAGTGCGTGAACCACTCGCCGGTGGGCATCTCCTCCGGGTAGAATTTGCCGCGCCATTTCCAGTAAAACCATCCTGAGCAGCCGACATACGCGGATGGCGCCGACACCGACACGGTAGCGGGCGGCTTCGCTGCCATGCGTGCGGCATGCATTTTGTCGGCACGTGCGACGTTTTCCACCCGCTGCTTCTCTCGACGCAACCTGCGCCGTTCACGCCTTTCATCGGGCCCAATTTTTTTCGTTTCGATGGTGTCGATACTCATGCAGTTGCCCTTCCCGCACTTTAACGCTGGGGACAGCAAGATGGGTCCGGGCCAGTTGCCTAGCTGAGCTGGTCAAACGTGCATTGTCGTGGTGCCTTGTCGGGTCGCCACCGCAATAGCTTTGTGCCGTGACGGAAACGATCCGCGGTCACATGGTCAAAGCGCACCTCGACCACCAGTTCCAGTCGCAGCGGTTCCCAAGCGCCGCTACGCTCGGTGCTCCAACGGCTGGGACGGCCAGGCGCGTTGCCAGTGAAGCCGGGTGCTTCACTCCAGACGGTCACCGCGCGGTTGAGGCTCAGCGTGCCTCTTTGAGGAGGGCCTCAAGATTGCGGGCGGGGATCGAGGCTTCCATTTTGGGGGCTATTCGTGGTGGTTCCTCCAGCCGCCCATGAGCGCCAGCGTGGCGGAGCAAATGACGACCTGCTCCGCGTTCCGGTCGACGACGCCGAAGGTGCGATGGTCGCCCTTGGAATCTCGTCGCGGGCCATGTCCGGCAGGGTGTCCAGGCCGAACCATCGGGCGGCCGCGTCGTGCGGCAGATCGCGACCCTCCAAATCGATCAGCGGTTCGGACCCGTTGTCGGTGTCAAAGAAGAAGCGGGGTATCGAAGCCCTCCGGACGCGGGGACGAGCCCGCCGGACCACCACGCAGGTTCGCGCCGGCGTTTCAAGCCGACACCAGCGACCCTGCCAAGGTCGTAGATACGCAGTGTCTTCCATGACCCTCAACACGTTAGGGCAACGCCACAGTCCACATCGAATCCGCTGGAATAACGGGAATCTCGTGCCTGGATTAAGCGGCGCGAGCCATGACTTGGATTTCCGAAAGAATCCGGCGCCGGGCCAGAGGAACGTGGCCGCCGTCTCGGACGCCCTGTCTAGTCGATCGCTTCCAGCGCCTTCAGCAGATGGTGCTCCGCATACGGCTTCCTGAGGAAGACCGTCTTCTCCGGCATGTCATCGACTGGCGGCGATAAGCGGCCCGACGCAAGGATCAGGACCGCTGGCGGCCAGCGCATGCGGATGTGGTGGATCAACTTCAGGCCATCCATCGATCCCGGCATCTCAATGTCTGAGAATACCGCGCGGATCTCGGGTCGGGTCTCAAGGTGGACGATGGCGTCGTCGGCGTTCGATGCCTCGACGACCTCGTAGCCGGCGTCCTCGATCATGGCGACCGTACTCATGCGGATGATGGGTTCGTCCTCGACGACCAGGACCAGGATTGCCATTGGGAACTTTCGGCTGTGTATTTAGCCAACTGCGTCCGCCTGCGCTTTGTTGCCCCCGATTAAGAACTGTCCAGGTTATCCTTTGCGAATCGTTAACGTCGGCCGGTCGGCGATCTCGGTGCCATGCGCTTCGGGCTGGCTTGGTTATTGATCTAAATTATCGCCACGCCCTGACATCGAGGTTACAAAGCCAGTCGGGCCCGGCATTTGCATGCCGGTTGGACGAACTCGAACGGCATCCCAATGACGCAGCCAATGCTCCTCACGCGGCGTGACGACGTCTTCATCACGGGCGAGTTGCTGTCGCGGTCCCTAAGCCAGCCGGACCTGGCGCGCGAGAAGCTCGCAATCCAGGACCTCGCGGCGTCGATGGTGGATGATCCCGACCGCGTCCTGCCGCGGTTCGTCGAGCTTGCCATGGAACTGACGGGCGGGACGTCGGCGGGCCTGAGCCTGCTTGAGGAGAGGCCGGCGCCCGGGGTGTTCCGTTGGCATAATGTCTGCGGCGCGCTCAAGGCGTTCGAGGGCGCGACCACGCCCCGACACCACAGTCCTTGCGGAGTGACGCTGGACGAGGCCTCGCCGGTGCTGACGCGCCATGCCGAGCGCATCTACGCCTGGATATCCGACGCTAGCATCGTGGTGCCCGAGGTGCTGCTCGTCCCTCTCTACCTCGGCGGCAAGGACCCCCTCGGCACGTTATGGATCGTGTCCGACGAGGACGGCCACTTTAACGGCGCCCATGCCCGCTGCGCCACCGAGCTCGCCACCTTCGTCGGCATCGCGCTGCGAATGACACGCGCGGAGAGCCAGCTGCGCCAGGCCCTCGACAAGCAACAGACGATCGCGCGCGAGATGAGCCACCGGGTGAAAAACCTGTTCGCCCTGGCCAACAGCATGATCCGGTTCGGACTGAAGAGCGCCCGCGACAAGGAGGACCTGGCGGCGGGGCTGTCGGGTAGGCTGCATGCCCTGGCGAGCGCACACACGCTGGTCCTGGCGAGCGAGGAGGATTCGGCGGTCACGGATCTCGCCGCGCTGATCCGTTCGATCGTCGAGCCGCACGAAATGGCCGGTGAGGGCGCATTGTCGCGCTTCTCGCTGACCGGCCCGACGCTGGCTTGTGCCGCCTCGGCGGTCAGCGGAATGGCTCTGGTGTTCAACGAGCTGGCGACGAACGCCACCAAGTACGGCGCGCTAACGTCGGAGGCAGGCCACGTCGCCATCGACTGGCATCAGGAGGGGGAGGACGTCGTGCTGCGCTGGACGGAGACCGGCGGCGCGCCCATCGAGGCCGAGCCCGCCCGGCACGGCTTCGGCACCCGGCTGCTGGACAGCACGATCGTGCGACAGTTGAAGGGCACCTTCACGCACGATTGGCTATCTGGTGGCGTCGTCGTGACGATCACCATCCCGGCGGGGATACTCGCCGTCCAGAGCTAACCGCAGCGGTTATTCGCGCGGCCCCATGTCGAGCTGCTCCGCGACGTCCGCCGAACCGTCCTTGGTCTTTCCGTCGAGTTGCCCCTCGCTCCAGGCCGCGAAATCCAGTGTTGCGCGGTAGATCACCTTGCCGGCTTCGTCGGCGACCTCGACAGTGAAGCGGGCGGCCTTGCCGTCCGGCATGCTGTCATGCGCGATCTCGGCCAGCGCAACCTGGGCGTCCTTGATGGCGGCCTCGGCGTCCGGGAAGTCCAGCATGTCGTCGGGATCGTCCGGGCTGATACGCTGTTTCCCGTCGTCGGTGGTGATTATGAATTTCGGCATGTCGCCTCCGATCGGCCCCTTATGTCGCGAACGGCGGCCAAAGGTTTGGGTTCCCTGGCCTAGTGCAGGATGTGCAGGTACCTCGGGTCGAAATCGCCGACCGCCTGGAGCCCCTCCCAATCGAGGATGGTGATCGCCTTCGACTTGGCGTGCGAGCTGATCAGTTTGTTGGCCTTCAGCTTCTGCAACACGCGGTTGACGTGCACCGTCGACATGCCCTGGCTATCGCTGATGGCCACCTGCGTCAGGCCGAAGGGGAAGGTGAATTGGTCGACATGCCCGGCCGCCCTGTGGCGGGTGAACATCTCGCAGATCAAATGGGCAATGCGCGATTCCGACGAGCGTCGCCCGACGTTGCACAGCCATTCCCGGGTGACCGAGCTGTCGATGAAGCTCTCCCGCAGGAGCTTGGCGCCGAGCAGCGGCGTCTCCTCCAAGATATGCCGGATCGCAGCGTGGGGGATGAAGGCAACCGTCCCCACGGTAAGCGCGGACAAGGTGTGGTCCATCGCGGGCAGGAAGCAGCTTTGGAGGTCCGGGAGGTCGCCGCGGATATGGTAGGAAACGATCTGCTTGGCGCCTTGCGCCGCCATCTTGAAGCGGCCGAACGTGCCGTCCAGGATCAGGCAGCATTGGGAGGGACGATCCCCCTCGCGGACAATTTCCCAGCCGGGCTTTCCTTCGCGCAACGTGTAGGGAAGAGCGAGGAGCGCGTCGATGTCGCTCTCGGTGAGGGAACCGATAGCCGCTAGCCTGGTCACCAACGGGCCAAGAACGTCGCCGGTTCTGCGCATGGTTGTCCTCCGATCAGGAGGAGCCATTCCCCATGTCATCCCCGCATTCTGCCTGGAAATCCAGGGCGCGCACTGCCGGGTGTTAGGGGGACGACTTAACCCAAGTTAGCCTTGGCGGATTATTCCGCCCGGCTAGTGATGGGTGTGCGCCTGGCGCGCGGAACTAGCAAGCGTGTCGTGGCTGTCCTCGCAACCGGACCGGGCGGTCATGTCGCAAAGGTACGCCAGCCTCTCTTCGCCGGTGTCGGCGGCGCACCGCCTGGTCAGCCACTCGAAGTAGGTGTCGGGTGTCAGGCACACGATCTGAACGGCCCTGCCGGTGGCCAGCAGCCTGGCGACCTCCCGTACCGCCCTGCCGAGCCAGTCGTCGTAGGAAGACGGCATGGTGGTCCCGCCTTGCATGCGCCTGAAGCGGTAGTAGTCGTCGGCCTTATACCAAGGTACGAAAATGATCCCGCCAGCCATCGTAAAGCTCCTTGCGTAGTAGGAGACTAGTCGCGGCGGACGCGAGCGCCTTAACTTCGGTTAACGATTGGCGATTTTAGTCTGGCCCTTCAACCCTTTACATCGGCATCCAACGTATTGCGGTGGAACAAAAAGTAACCTCGCACGATATGCAAAAGCGCCAGATATGCTTTTGGCCTTCTAACGCATTCCAGTTCCTTGAACAGCCACCAGCGATAATGTTTGACCTCGCCTGTGGTGGGGCGTTCGTGGATGCGGCGCTTGCCGCGCTGCTCGAACTTGAAATGCTTTACCGCATTGGTCACGTAGACGCGCTCGCGCGTCATGTCCGCCTCGGACATCGCGCGATTCAGGAGTTGTCCCGCCGGCCCGACAAAGGGCCGGCCTTCGCGGTCCTCCTGGTCACCTGGTTGCTCGCCGACGAAGGCGATCGCTGCCCCGATCGGTCCTTCGCCCAGGACGGCCCGCGTCGCGCCCGGCACCAAGGGCTCAGTGCGAGCGATGTTCGCGTTGAGCTCGTCGAGTGATCTCGGAGCGTCAGTGCCGTCCTCGGCCTCTTCCTTCGACAAGCGCTTGACCATGGACGTCATCCCACTATCGGCTGGCGGGCACGCCAGCTTCAGTTCAAGTCGATAATGACGCCTTCCGAAGGCCGGAGTTCCACTGGATCTTCAAGGGACGGCCTCTCGTCGAGATGGCTCGACAGGATAACCCGTCCAGTGCCTCCGGGCACAGAGAGCTGCTTGGCGTGGTCGTCGAAATTCAGAGCGATCGCGAGTTTTCGCTCCTGATAGAAGCGCTCGAAGACGAGCACGTTTTCGTCGGCTGAGACTGCGCGATAGCCACCGATCGAAAGCGCTGGCTCGGACCGGCGAAGCTTGAGCAAGGCGCGGTAAAGCTGCAGCATGCTCGTCGGCTGACGAAGCTGCGAAGCGACCGTCGTGGGCTCGAAATTGGGTGGCAACGGCAGCCAGGGCTCCGCGCTAGAAAATCCCGCCTGCGCGCCCTCGCCCCACTGCATCGGCGTGCGTACGGGATCGCGGCCCAGGCCTAAGCCAGGTACGCGCTTCTCCCAGGGATCGCGCACGCGCTCCGGCGGAATCGGAGCGTCGGTCATGCCGATCTCGTCGCCTTGATAGAGCGTCGGAGTTCCGCGCAAGGTCAGCAGAAGCATCGCGGCGATGCGAGCCTGCGCCGGCCCTAGCCGGCTCGCAACGCGGGAACGGTCGTGATTGCCCAGCACCCAGTTGGGCCACCCGCCGGCGGGCAGCGCGGCCTCATAGGTCTCGACCAGCGTCGCCACAGCCGCGGCATTCCAGGCGGTCGACATCAGGTGAAAGTTGAACGGCAGCTGGAAGCCGCCGAGATCGACGCCGTAATAGGCCATCAGACGGGTGATCGGGAGATAGGCCTCGCCGATCATCACGCGGTCGCCCGGAAAGCTGTCCGCCACGCGCCGCATCGCGATGATGGCGTCGTGCACCTCGGGCTGATCCATCGTCCGGGTCCGGATCAGGCTCCTGGCCGGCGACATCGTCGGCAGCCATTCCGGATTGGGCGGATTGTCCTGCAGGTCCTCGTCCTCGAAGAGATGATGGATCGCATCGACGCGAAAGCCATCTACGCCGCGCTCGAACCAGAATCGAAGCGCATCCAGCATCGCTGCGGCGACTTGCGGGTTACGCCAGTTCAGATCGGGCTGCTGCGGCAGATAAGCATGATAGTAATACTGGCCGCTCGCCCTATCGAAGCTCCAGGCGCTGCCGCCGAATTCGCTGATCCAGTTGTTGGGCGGACCGCCATCGGCGGAAGGGTCGCGCCAGACATACCAGTTCCGCTTTGCCGAGGAGCGGCTCGAACGGCTCTCGATGAACCAGGGATGCTGGTCGGAGCTGTGGTTCGGCACGTAGTCGAGGATGACGCGCAGACCCCTGGCATGCGCTGCCGCGATCAGGGCATCGAAATCGGCAAGAGACCCGAAGACGGGATCGATATTCGCGTAGTCGGACACGTCATAGCCGAAATCGGCCATGGGCGAGGGATAGATCGGCGAAATCCAGATCGCAGTTATGCCGAGAGACACGAGATGATCGAGGCGGCTGACGATACCGTTCAGATCCCCGACACCGTCGCCATCGCTGTCCTGGAAGGAGCGTGGATAGATCTGGTAGATCGTACCCGACTGCCACCATCGGTATTCATCGGTCATGACCGCTTTCTCCCTGCGTGATTGCGGGGAACGTTGGCGCCCTGAATTGGTTTCGTGTCGGGATGTCGGCGGGGAGCGTAATGGCGCTGATCGGGTTTCATGCGTCGCACGAGCAGTTCGCACCCTCGGAACTGCTGGGGCTTGCGGGCCATGCCGAAGCGGCAGGCTTCCAGGCGATCAAATGTTCCGACCATTTCAAGCCCTGGGCCCGAACACAGGGCCATTCCGGCTTTGCCTGGAGCTGGATCGGTGCGGCGATGGCGCAAAGCCGCCTGCCGTTTGGGCTGATTACGGCGCCGGGCTATCGCTATCACCCTGCCGTGGTGGCGCAGGGCGCAGCGACGCTGGCCGAGATGTTTCCGGGCCGCTTCTGGCTGGCGCTGGGTAGCGGCGAGCGCCTCAACGAGGACGTCACAGGGCTGGCATGGCCCGAAAAGGCCGAACGCAATGCGCGCCTCGGTGAATGCGCACAGATCATTCGGGCTTTATTGGCGGCAGAAACGGTCAGCCATCGCGGCCGCGTCGACGTCGTCGATGCAAAGCTTTATTCGCTGCCCGCCAAGTCGCCCAAGCTTTATGGCGCGGCAGTCAGCGAGGCCACGGCGGAATGGGTCGGCAGTTGGGCCGACGGGCTGCTGACGATCCAGGCCGGGCCCGCGCAACTGCGTCGCATGATCGAGGCGTTTCATCGTGGCGGCGGCGAGGGCAAGCCGATGGTCCTGCAGGTCGGACTGAACTGGGACGCAAGCGAGACGGCAGCCTTGGCCGGCGCCCATGAGCAATGGCGCTTTTGTGCCGTAGGCGGTGAGGTCAATTGGGATCTCCGCTCGCCTGCCGATTTCGAGCGGATCGGCCGGCTCGTGCGCCCCGAGGACATGAAGGATGCCCTCAACGTCTCGGCCGACCTCGGCCGACACGCCGCCTGGCTTGCCTCTTATGTCGAACTGGGTTTCAGCGAGATCTACCTGCATCAGGTCGGACGCAACCAGCGCGCCTTCATCGACGCCTTCGGCAAAGAGGTGCTGCCCCAGCTGGCTTGAGCGAGACGTCAGGCAAGCAGCGACCACCTTACCGACCAAGGCCCGTAAAGCCCTGCCTCAACCTTGCCGATGCTCCAGAGCGTCCGGCCGGCATCGTGACCGAGCACGCGCTCATCCTCTCCGAGGTTTGTGCGCAACACCAGCATGGAACCGTCATCGAGCTGCCAGCGGACCGTGGCGGCGCGCGGCCCGTTCATCTCGTAGTTGGCGGCAAAGCCGCCGATACGCGGGAGCAACGGCACGATTTCCGCTTTGCGAAGCGCGATCAGCGATCGATAGAACCCGAGCCAATCACGGTGCTCAGCCGCGTCGATCTCGTCCCACTTCAGTTTGGCGAGCGCGTAGGTCGCGGGATCGGTTGGATCGAGTGCGGCGGAGACCTCGGGCTTGTCGGGGTCGTCATGCTCAGGCGTCGCCTTGAGTTCCTCGCGCCGGCTGCATTCCACGGTGCGACGTTTATCATCGCGCGTCGAGCTGAAGAAAGGGAACGGCGTCGAGGCCGACCATTCCTCACCCATGAACAGCATGGGAATCTGAGGCGAGAGCAGATACAGGCCGATCCAGGCCCTGATCGCTTCAGGCGGCGCGAGCGCGGCGACGCGATCTCCTTTCAGGCGGTTGCCGATCTGGTCGTGCGACTGCATGAAGTGGACGAATGCCGCCGGAGGCAGTCCCCGGCTCAGCTCGCCCCGGCGCATCTTTTCCCATTGCTTGTATTCGCCCTGATAGACGAAGCCTTCGGCAAAAGCCCTCCCCAGCATATCGGAACGCCCCTTCTCCGGATCGAAATCCGCGAAATAGCCGGTATTCTCACCAGTGACGAGGCAATGGATGACGTGATGAAGGTCGTCGTTCCATTGCGCGTGATAATGCAGCGGCTCTCCGTTCGGTCGGCGCGCGAGCCAGCGCTCGCCATTGTCAGAGTTCTCGATAATGAGATGCGTATGGCGCTCGCCACGAAGGGCGCGAATGCTGGCGGCCAGCTCTTCGAGAATATGCGGATGGCTGTCGTCCAGCATCATGTGAGCGGAGTCGAGCCTCAGCCCATCGAGATCGTATTCGATCAGCCAGTGGAGCGCGGCGTCGATCACGAGGCGTCGGACGATTTCGCTACCCTCATCGTCGAAATTGACGGCTTCGCCCCAGAGGTTCTCGTGCTTGTCAGTGAAGATCGGCGCGATCTTCACCCAGTGATTGCCCTCGGCACCGAAATGGTTGAGCACGACGTCCAAGGTGACCATCAGGCCATGGCGATGCGCCGCGTCGACAAAACGACGGAAGTCATCGGGCTGACCGTAGCAGGCTGCGGGGGCAAACCAGAACGAGCCGTCATAGCCCCAGTTGAAATCGCCAAAGAACTCGGCGACCGGCATGATCTGCAACACCGTGACGCCGAGATCGCAGAGATGGCCGAGTTTTGTCGCCGCCGCGGCCCAAGTGCCTTCCGGCGTGAAGCTGCCGATATGCAGTTCGTAGATCACCGCCTCGTGCCAGGGCCGGCCATGCCAAGAGCGGCCCTGACATCTCCAATGCCAAACGAAACTGCTCGCGTCCACGACCTCGCTTTGGCCGTCGATATCGTCGGGCTGAAATCGCGAGGCGGGATCTGGGATGACCTCGCCATTCGGCAGGACGAAAGCATACCGGCCGCCCGCGCCGACGCCCGCCACGTCGAGCTCGTGCCAGCCATCTCCGTTCGCCAACATGGGAACTGGAGTCCCACCCTCCACGATCAGATCGATACGCCCATGCTTGGGCGCCCAAAGCCGAAACCGGGTGCCATCTGCCGCCACCTCAGCTCCGAACCGCATGAGGTGGCGGCAGGCCGGGTTCGGTTTCTCATCCCCGTAAATCGAACTCGCTTTCACGCAGCCGCTCCACCCAGATAATCTACGGCACATTCGGATTGCAAACGAGTGCTCAGCGCTCCCTGCGCCTCTGCCGACGCGGGGCGACGGTGCGATCGGTCTTATCATCAAGTTCTGGCGGGATACCCTGATCGGCAACCGCCAACACGGGCTCGACCGGTTCTCCAAAAGGCTCACTTGAAAGGCGAGGCGCGGGTCCGTCGGCATCGGCCCAGATTTCTTCCGCGCGGCGCCAGTGGTCGTTCGCTTGCCCTCCGGGCCGGCCTTCCGCCTGCCAGAGATCGTAAGCAATGCCGCGGACTTCTTGTTCCCTGTCGTTCATGGCCGTCCTCCTCATGCCAAAGTCCAACTCTGCGTCCTTATCGCGGCCAATCGCGAACGCAGCGCTAATCGTCCAACGTGACATTTGGGCGGGGTTCCAAGAGGATTGCCGCGAGGCTTAGCCGTGTTCTGCGCATTGGGAACGCGGCAGGCCATGCTGAGTTCTTACTGAGAACCCGTTCCTATCGTGGAAAGCTGAACTCGGCACTGCCAGAGCAGCGCCTGCGCCTTTCAACCAGGGAGAATGGACATGGAGAACGTGCCGGCACCACGGACGCTCACCCGCGCCTATCGCAGTTTCGAAGATGCCCGCAATGTCGTGGTCCGGCTGGCCGATGTCGGTATCGCGCCGGAGCGGATGGGTCTGCTCGGTCATCAGGCCGGGGGCGAAGACAACACCGCGCTCGGTGCAGGGGTGGGTGGTGCTGCCGGGGCGGCCACCGGTTTCATCATCGGACTGGGTGCCATGACCTTGCCGGGGCTCGGACCGATCATCGCTGCGGCCTGGTTCCTGTCAGGTGCGGTGGCGGGAGCTTTTGCCGGCGGGGCGATAGGCGCGTTCATCGATGCGGGCCTGTCCAAAGAGGACGCCGAGACGTTCGCCGATCAGCATCGGCGCGGTGCCTCCGTCGTGTCCGTGCGCGTTGAGGAGCCGGACGTCGAAAAAGTGACATCGATCATGGACGCGGCGCTTCCACTTGCCGGTGGCGGCGAACCTCAGATCGAGACGCTTGACGTTTCGACACGATCCAACGCGCCTGGAGCGGACGACCTGTCGAAGGCCGTTTCCTGAGGTTTGAACAGAATTGCGCAGGTTCGAACGAGCGCGCCCATGACTGCAGTTGACCGACCGCCGGAGCGACGTCGGGCGGGCCGATCCGGCTGGTGCCGGTAGAAAGCAGATAGCGGGGTCGTCGACGATATGCGCTCCGTGCCAGAACTTTGCACGCCAAGCAGCGTTGCAGGACCATGTCCGCCACCGGCCAGACGATCGATCCTGTTCCCTTCACTTCGCGTCCTCACCTACAACGTGCACCGATGCCTCGGGTCCTACCGTCGTTATCACCAGAGCGCTTCGCGGAGGTGATCGCCGAATGCCGCGGATCTGATCGCGCTCCAGGAGCTCGAAGCGGGCCGCAGGCGTAGCGGCGGATCGACCACCACCTGCTTGGAGGTCCACCACGTCAACGAGACGGTATCAGAAGCGGCCCGCCTTTACTGGGGTGTGGGCTCAGGCGCCGCGAAGCGCTGGTCCGCCTTGCTCGGCGGACCCGCTAGCGGGTGCCATCGCTCCGTCGCCGCAGCCTTTACCCCGCTGCCATTCTGGATCGCCCTGAGTGTTCCGTCGGGTTGTTTGGCGCAGCTGTTCGAGCTTCCCAGAACGAACGGGTCACGCACTCGTAATGTTCGATCGCCTCGGTCAACGCCGCGACTGCCGGATCGGGTATGTTGGGGCGGGCGGCACGTCGTCTGACCAGCTCGCCAACCGCATTCTGATAGTCCAGTGGGGACCGGATGGTAACGGAATCCATAGTAGCCTCCTCTCTGCACTGTGCTGCTGAGCTTCAACCCCCGGCAGATCCGGGTTCGGCCATTTGTCGATGCTGCTCGGCCAGAATGTTTGCGGGGGTCACATTGGCCAGCGAGGCCTGGATCTTGTTCTTCCAACCGCTGACGACGTCACCCTCGCCATTGAGCATTGCGTCATAGCCGGCGCGCGCAACGTCGGCTGGATCGTCCTTCTCATCCTGCCCGACTTTAGTGTCGAGCATGCCGGCCCGTTCAAAGAAGCGCGTGTCGGTCGGTCCCGGCATTAGGCAGGTCACGGTCACGTTGGTATCCTTCAATTCGTTGCGTAGGGCGAACGAGAAGGAATCCATGAAGGCCTTGGTGCCGTTCTAGACGGCCTGAAAACTCCCGGGCATGAACCCCGCGATCGATCCCGTGATCAAGATCCGACCGGAATTGCGCTCGCGCATGTCCCCACCGATTTTCTTGATCAGCAACAGCGTGCCGACGATGTTGGTGTCGACGACCCGCAGCCATTCGGCGTCGTCCTGATCAAGGAAACCATGGCCCAGGCCTCGCCCGGCATTGGCGAAAAGTGTATCGACCGGTCGGCCCGACGACTTCACGGTATCGTAAAGTTCATCGACGCCGTCTTCGCCCGCCAGATCGACGACCAGGGACACGACGTTTGCGCCGGTATCCCTAAGTCTCGCAGCGGCATCGTGGATGTCGGTTTCATCAGCGGCAATGATCAGGTCGTGGCCGTCAGCCGCAGCGATCCTGGCGAGTTCGAAACCGATGCCGCTTGACGCCCCAGTCACCACAGCTAACTTGCGTTCTGTCGATGTCATTTGAGCTCCCCTTTACGGCTTCATGACGACTTTGATGCAGCCGTCCTCCTTGTCGCGGAACGTCTTGTAGAGGCCAGGGCCATCCTCGAGCGTCGCGCGATGGGTGATGACGAAGGACGGATCGATCTCGCCGCCGATGATCTTCTCCAGGAGCGGAGCGAGGTACCGGTGCGTGTGAGTCTGCCCGGTGCGGATCGTGATGCCCTTATTCATCAGGGCACCGATCGGTAGCTTGTCGAGAAAACCGATATAGACCCCAGGCATCGAGATCGTACCGCCTTTGCGGCAGCACATGATCGCCTCCCGCAAGACATGTGGTCTGTCGGTGCCCAGGAAGACAGCCGCCTTGATCTTATCGACGACCGCATCGACCGATCCTCCGGCATGAGCTTCGGCGCCAACGGCGTCGATGCAGCGATCGGGCCCGCGGCCTTTGGTCATCTCCATCAGGCGGTCGTAGACATCGACCTCGTCGAAGTTGATCAGTTCTGCCTTTCCGTAGGTCGCCGCCATCTGCAGGCGTTCCGGGACATTGTCGATCGCGATGACCCGACCGGCGCCGAGCATCCAGGCGGACTGCATGGCGAACTGGCCGACGGGCCCTGCGCCCCAGACCGCGACCGTGTCGCCCGGTTCGATCTCGGCGTTTTCTGCTGCCATATACCCGGTTGGAAAGATGTCCGAGAGGAACAGCACCTGTTCGTCGGGAATGCCGTCCGGAACCTTGATCGGCCCCACATCCGCATAGGGCACACGGAGATATTCGGCTTGGCCTCCGGCAAATCCGCCGAGCATGTGCGAGTAGCCGAAAAGGCCTGATGGCGAATGGCCCATGGCTTTGCGGGCCATCTCGGCGTTGGGATTGGAGCGATCGCACAGGGAAAACATCGACTTCTTGCAGAAGAAGCACTCGCCGCAGGCGATATTGAAAGGCACCACGACCCGGTCGCCAACCTTCAATTTCGAGACGCCGGAACCGATTTCGATAACCTCGCCCATGGTTTCGTGACCGAGGATGTCGCCGCTCTCCATCGTGGGCATGTAGCCGTCATAGAGGTGGAGGTCCGAGCCGCAGATGGCACAGGCCGTGACCTTGATAACAACGTCGTCAGCATCCTGGATCACCGGATCCGGCATAGTGTCGCAGCGAATGTCGCCTTTGCCGTGCCAGCAGAGAGCTCTCATTTCGTGGTTCCTTCACGGGCCCCCGCCGATGAACGCCAGGCGCTACGAGACGTTCCTCCGGTGCAGTGCCTTTTGCGGGCTTTCATGGGCCGTCCGCTCGATTCCCGATTCAGCCGTTTCGGAGGAGCGGGCGGAGGAAAGCTGCTGCCGAACGGCGCGGAAGCCTGTCGGCGTTCAGCTAAGTCGGGGGCCTCGACTTCCCTGAGGCGGCGCGTATGGGTGATGAGCGCGAGCCTTTGACGGTGAAGACAAACTCGTCGGGCGTTGCCTCCGCCCAGCGCGCAAGGACTCGGGCTTTTGAAGTCCGTAGAAGGTGCCGTTGATTTCCAGTGCTGGAAACTGCCCGGCCGCGAAAGTCAGCTCGTTCTTCTGCGTCAAGCCTTTGGGGTAAAAATGCCCGCGCCACGGCGAATAGGTCCAGCCTGACACTCCGATGCGGATCGTCGCGCGTCGCTCATGCCCCTGCTTGTCACCACGTGGCATATCGCCTCCTGTGCGTCCCGCAGCTGAACGGAGGCGTCGCCGTCAGGTTCCGATGAAAGTTCGCTCAGAAGCAACCGCCGGCAAGCACCGCGCGTTCCGGTGATACAGTTCCGGGCCTCTCAATGTCGGCTGTCCCGGAAATTGGCATCGTCGAACTGATCTTCAGGCATAAGGGCTCCGGCGGATGGCGGTGACGTTTCTCTTCGATGGTCCCGAACAAGCGAAACGAACAGTCCTGCTCGCGCACTGCGCTGGCGGCCCGATGGACTCGCCCTCGCTGACCGCGACGGCGAAGGCCTTGGCGGGATCGGGCTTTCGCGTGGCTCGCTTCGAGTTCGACTATATGGCCAGTCGACGGACGGCGTCGGGCCGCCAGCCGCCCCCGCGCGCGGAAAAGCTCAATCCGGAATATATCGCCGCCATCGACGCGCTCGACGCGAAAGGTCCGCTCATCATCGGCGGCAAGTCGATGGGCGGCCGGGTCGCCAGCATAGTCGCAGACGACATCTTCGCCTCGCGCCGGGTCCACGGCCTGCTCTGCCTCGGTTATCCCTTTCATCCGCCGGCAAAGCCCGAGCAGTTGCGCACCGCGCACCTCGTCGACCTGAAGATCCCGACGCTGATCGTGCAGGGCACGCGCGACGAGTTCGGTACGCGGGAGGAGGTGTCCGCCTACACGCTCTCTCCGGCCATCGAGATTCGGTGGCTCGATGACGGTGACCACGATCTGAAGCCGCGGAAATCCGTTTCCGGCTTTTCGGCCGCCGACCATCTGAAGACCATGGCCGAGGCGGTTTCGGCCTGGGCCGGGCGGATCATGAGCTGAGGCGGGACGATGAAGATCGCCACCTTCAACGTTAATGGCATCAACGGACGCCTGTCGGTGCTTCTGCGCTGGCTGGAGGAGGCGCAGCCGGACGTCGTTTGCCTGCAGGAGCTGAAGGCGCCCGACGGTCGTTTTCCGATCGGCGAGATCGAGAAGGCCGGCTATGGAGCGATCTGGCATGGCCAGAAAAGCTGGAACGGCGTTGCGATCCTCGCGCGCGGTGCTGAGCCGATCGAGACCCGCCGAGGCCTGCCCGGTGACCCCGAGGACAGCCAAAGCCGCTATATCGAGGCGGTTGTCGACGGAATGATCATCGCCTGCCTCTATTTGCCGAACGGCAATCCTGCACCCGGGCCGAAGTTCGACTACAAGCTGCGATGGTTCCAGCGGTTGACGGACTACGCTGCGGAACTCCTCGCGCTCGACGTGCCTGTCATCCTTGCCGGCGATTACAACGTCATGCCGACCGAGCTCGACGTCTACAAGCCCGAACGATGGGTCGACGACGCGCTGTTTCGCCTAGAGGTAAGGCAGGCATTTCGGGCCCTGGTCGAGCAAGGGTGGACGGACGCGCTACGCACGCTGCATCCCGGCGAGCGCATTTACACCTTTTGGGACTATTTCCGGAACGCCTGGGGTCGCAATGCCGGCCTTCGGCTCGATCATTTCCTGCTCAGTCCAATGGTTGCGCCGCAGCTCGTCGCAGCCGATGTCGATCGCGATGTTCGCGGCTGGACGAAGGCGAGCGACCACGCGCCTGTCTGGATCGAACTTTCGGACCCAACGCGGCCGACGCGACGCCGGATTCGTTTGTAGCGGGATCGCCTGACCTCAAACGTCGAAGAATTGGCGAAGCTTTTGAGCGAGCGCTTCCGGGGCGTCTTCAGCCATGTGATGGCCGCAAGGAATCGAGGAACCGCTTACGTCTCCGGCCCAGGCCCGCCACACGTCTACGACATCGCCGTACAACTCCGGCAAGTCGTCCCGCTCCGACCAGAGCGCCAGAAGAGGGCACTGCAGCTGCCGGCCGGCCGCGCGATCCGCTCGGTCATGCTGATGATCGATCGCAAGGCCCGCGCGATAGTCCTCAAGCATTGTGTGAACAGTCGAGGGATCGGTGATGGCCTCGAGATAGTCGGCGTAATTCTCGGTGCCCATGGCCTGGGGGGATCCGCCATACCAGGCCAGCGGGTCGGCCAGGATCGCCCGCTCGGGCTTTTCGGGCTGCGCATAGAAAAACCAATGCCACCAGCGCCGTGCGAACAGCTCGCGACACCTTTCGAGCGCCTCCAAGATGGGAACCCCATCGAGCACCGCAAGCCTGCGAACACGCTGCGGATGGTCCATCGCCAGGCGAAAGGCGGTATAGGCGCCACGGTCATGTCCCGCGACATCGAAGCTGTGATGGCCGAGTTCCGTCATGAGTTCGCCAAGCGCCGCCGCTTTCACACGCTTCGATGAATTAGCGTGATCCGGTCGATCCGTCGGTTTGAACGATTGGCCGAACCCCGGGAGATCGGGGCAGATGATCGAGAAGCGATCGCTGAGACGCTCGGCGACGCGATGCCAGGTCGTATGGGTGCGGGGGTGCCCGTGGATCAAGAGCAGCGGCGGCCCTTTGCCGCCGGTTCTCACTCGCAGGATGCCGTCTTTCACCCGAAGGTAGCGAACCTCGAAGCCCTCGAACATGCACCTGCTCCTTCTGCCGAGTCGGCAACGCCGTGGTCACGCCCCGGTTCAGTACGAAAGGAAAGGCAGGCATCTACGGCCGTTTTGGCGCGCCCCTGTGATGATCCGGGAGCCGCAGATGGAACACGCAAAACTGCGTCGCGTTAAGGACTTGCGTAGAGGGTGGGGCATGGCAGGCAAGCTTCAGGCATATCGCGCCAAGCGCGATTTTGAGAAGACCAAGGAGCCCAGCGATGAGGCCCCGGTGGCTTCCTCGGATCGTTTGCGCTTCGTCATTCAAAAGCATGACGCGACCAGGCTGCACTATGACCTGCGTCTCGAACTCGATGGCGTCTTCAAATCCTGGGCGGTGACGAAGGGTCCATCGCTCGATCCTCACGACAAGCGCCTTGCGGTCGAAGTGGAGGATCACCCGCTCGCTTACGGCGACTTCGAAGGAACGATCCCCAAGGGCGAATATGGCGGCGGCACGGTCCAGCTCTGGGATCGCGGCTTCTGGGAGCCGGAAGGGAAACTCAGTGCGCAGCGGCAATTCGAAAAGGGCGACCTGAAGTTCACGCTCGCGGGCGAAAGACTGCATGGCAGCTTCGTACTCGTGCGGATGAGGAGCGACCGGGACGGCGGCAAGCGGACCAACTGGCTGCTCATCAAGCATCGCGACGAGCACGCTGTCGAGGGGGACGGCGAAGCGCTCTTGAAAGCCGATACGTCAGTGGCATCGGGTCGGAAGATGGCAGCGATCGCGGCGGGCAAAGGACGGTCCCCCAAGCCCTTTTTGCTCGCCGAAAACGTTCTGGCTCCGGATGCAGAATGGGATAGCCGGAGGGGACTCGCGGCCAAGCAGAGGCGCGGTGCACAGGCATCATCGGCGGAGCAAGAAGCACGCGCTGCCAAGATGCCGGCCTTCATCGCACCGCAGCTCTGCAAAAGCGTCGAGCGCCCGGCCAATGGCAACGGCTGGGTCCATGAGATCAAATTCGACGGCTACCGCATCCAGATGCGGATCGAAGCCGGCAAGGCCACGCTGAAGACGCGCAAAGGCCTCGACTGGACCTCGAAGTTCCGTGCCATCGCGAAAGCCGCGGAGGGTTTGCCGGATGCCATCATCGACGGCGAGATCGTCGCGCTCGACAAGCACGGCTCGCCGGATTTTGCGGCCCTTCAGGCGGCCATCTCCGAGGGCTTGACGCAGGATCTCGTCTTTTTCGCCTTCGACATGCTCTTCGAGGCGAACGTGGATTTACGAGGGCAACCGCTGCGCGAGCGTAAAGAGCGCTTGAAGGCCTATCTTGATGAGCATGCCGACGGCGTGGTGCTTCGCTATGTCGAGCATTTCGAGACCGGCGGCGACGCAGTGCTGAAGTCGGCCTGCAAATTGTCTTTGGAAGGCATCGTCTCGAAGGCTGTCGACGCGCCCTATGTCTCGGGCCGCAGCGACACCTGGACGAAGGCGAAGTGCCGCGCAGGACACGAGGTCGTCATCGGCGGGTGGTCGACCACGGCCGGCAGGTTCAGATCGCTGCTCGTCGGCGTCAACCGGGGCTCCCATTTCGTCTATATCGGCCGGGTCGGTACCGGCTACAGCGCCTCCAAGGTTGCGCAGTTGATGCCGCGATTGAAGGCGGTGACCGCCAAGACCTCACCCTTCACGGGCGCCGGTGCGCCCAAGCGCGAGCCCGGTGTGACCTGGCTGAAGCCCGAGCTCGTCGCCGAGATCGAGTTTGCCGGGTGGACGGGCGACGGCATGGTGCGACAGGCGGCCTTCAAGGGACTGCGCGAGGACAAGCCCGCCGAAGAGGTCGAAACCGAGCTTCCAGCCGATCCGGAAGACATCGCAACGCCTGAACCTCGCCCTGTCCGCTCGCGCGGACGCGGCGGCAGGGCCGATGTCATGGGTGTCGGCATCAGCCATCCCGACAAGGCCCTTTGGCCAAATGCCGAGGATGATCGCCCTGTTTCGAAGCAGGAGCTGGCGGAGTATTTCGCAGCGATAGGCGAGTGGATGCTGCCGCATATCAAGGGGCGCCCTTGCTCGCTCGTGCGCGCGCCCGACGGGATCGACGGCGAGATGTTCTTCCAGCGCCATGCCGGCATGGGCACGTCGAACCTGTTCGAACTGGTCCACGTCTTCGGCGACAAGAAGCCCTATCTTCAGATCGATCGGATCGAGGCGTTGGCCGCTGCAGCCCAGATCGGAGGCATCGAGCTTCACCCCTGGAACTGCGCTCCTGGCGATCCCGAGGTTCCAGGGCGCCTCGTCTTCGATCTCGATCCGGGACCGGGCGTCAGCTTTGGTGACGTGATTGACGCGGCCAATCAGATGCACGAGAGGCTGGAGGCGCTCGGCCTCACCAGTTTCTGCAAGACCACCGGAGGCAAGGGTCTGCACGTCGTCGCGCCACTGGCGCCCGGAAAGCGCAGCAAGGTCGATTGGCCGGCCGCGAAGGATTTCGCGCGCCGGGTCTGTGCGGCACCGGGCCTCGCCCGGGGCGAGAGCGGCGCGACCGCCGTCGCCATCCGGTCGTTGCGGAGGTAGTCGAGGAATATGCGGCCGTTGCGCAGGCGCTTGGCCATGTTGACGACGTAGCGCGACGGCTCCTCGCTGGCCAGATCACACGCCTCGATGCCGCTGACGTGGTCTCAGGTGAAAGCCGGTCTCGACCCGAGTCGTTTCACAGTGAGGACACTGCCTGGCCTGCTCCAGAAGACCAAGGCTTGGGAGGGATACGACGATGCCGCCGGATCGATTGCCGATGCGATCAGGAAACTCGGGAAGCGAGCCGAGGCGGCCTGATTGCCATCGGCGGCCTTCGGAACGATCGGGCGTGGCGCTGCGTTCACCGGGACAATCGGGAGAGATGTGACCATGGCGCCGCGGACATTCTGGAAGGGGTATCTGAAGCTTTCGCTCGTGACGTGCCCCGTGGCGATGATGCCGGCTCGCTCCGAGAGCGAGAAGGTGCGGTTCCACACGCTCAATCGCAAGACGGGAAACCGGATCCAGAGCCGGTTCGTCGATGCCGTCACGGGCAAGCCCGTTGCCGATGACGACGAGGTCAAAGGTTATCCCAAGGGTGACGACGAATATGTCATGCTGGAAGATGACGAGCTCGATGCCGTGGCGTTGGAGAGCACCCGGACGATCGATATCGAGACCTTCGCGCCCCGCTCCTCGGTCGGCTGGATCTGGTACGACACGCCGCACTACCTCGTGCCGGATGCCAAAGTCGGCGAAGAAGCCTTCTCGGTCATTCGCGAGGCGATGAAACGAACCAAAACGGTCGGGATTTCGCGCGTGGTTCTGTATCGTCGCGAGCGGGCCGTGCTCCTCGACGCCCGCGACAACGGTATCGTGCTGTGGACGCTGCGCTATGGCGACGAGGTCCGGCCGGAGAAGGATTATTTCGGCGGGATCGAAAAAGCCGAACCGGACGCGGAGTTGCGGCCCCTGATGGACAAGCTGATCAAGACGCGCACCAAAGACTGGTCGCCGGAGCTTGCCACTGATCCCGTGCAGGCCGAATTGCTCAGCATCATCAAGGCCAATCAAAAGGGCCGCAAACCCGCAAAGGCGGCGCCCCGTCAAGCCTCGGAAGGCAACGTCATCAGCATCATGGATGCGCTGAAGAAGAGCCTCGAGCCCAGGCGCAAGTAATCAACGCGGACGCGATCAACTCGCTTTTTTCCGTAGCGCCTGTTTCGTGGCAGCAGGCTTCGACTGCGCGCCGGCCTTACTACCCGTCGCTTTCGCGCTCTGGCGCAACGCATCCAGCAGGTTGACGACCTTGGTCGGCTCGGGCCGCTTCTGCGGCTTGAGCTTGCGCCCTTCGATCTTCGCCTGGACGAGTTCGGCCAAAGCGGATTCGTAGCGGTCGTCGAATGATTTGGGATCGAACTCCCCGGCCTTCGTCTTGATGATGTGCTCTGCAAGTTCGAGCATCTCGTCATCGATCTTGATGACTGGCACATCGCTGAATGCGTCCTTTGCCGAGCGCACCTCGTAGTCGAAGTTCAGGGTTGTCGCGATCAAGCCATCACCATGCGGGCGGATCAGGATTGAGCGCATCCGCCGGAAGATCACCGTCCGGGCGAGGGCGGCCGACTTTTGTCCCTTCATCCCCTCGCGGATCAGCGCGAAGGCGTCCGACGCGACAGGTGTGCTCGGCGAGACGTAGTAGGGCTTGTCGAAGAAGATGTCGTCGATCTCGTCGCAGGGCAGGAACGTCTCGACGGTGAGCGTCTTGTCGCTTTCGGGAATGGCAGCGGCGATCTCTTCAGGTTCGAGGATGACATAGTCGCCATCGCCCTTGTCATAGCCTTTGACCTGGTCCTCGGTTTCCACGGGCTTGCCCGAGACCTCATCGATGAACTGGCGGTGGACGCGGTTGCCGGTCCTGCGGTTAAGGGTATGGAACGAGATCCGCTCCGCCGTCGACGCCGCCGTGTAAAGCGATACGGGACAGGTCACCTCGGCGATCTTCAGGACGCCCTTCCAGACAGCACGCGGAGCCATGGATCTTCTCCCAGGATGCGTCGGTGACGCTTGATATGCGAGGAACTAGGTGGCGATGCCGATGGTTCCAGGAAAGCGCCAACCTGCAGCGGGGCAGTCCTATGTCGAACGAAGATGCCGTCATCGCCAAGGCATTGAATGCCGGACTGCGCCGGCTCCTCGTGGCGGCTTTCATCCATGAGAAAGAAACCGCGTCGGGTCATGGGCAACTTCGGGGGCTGCAGGATGCCTTCGCACGCGAAATTGCCAGTCTCGCCATGCGCGGCACGACAGAGAACGGCGAGGACGTCGAGCTGACGGCGGCCGTCAGGAAGGGGCTCAGGCTGTTCGTCGAAGCAGCTTATCGCGAGGCTTCGGACCGTCGAACGCCTCCCGCAAAGATTCAGTGAGGCCGGGTTATCGCGTTGCTGCCAAACCGGCTGGTCGATCGGCAGCCTGAACCTGTGGGGCCACCCCAATGGCGAGACGGCGCCCTTCAACCTGCCAGGCCGCAAGGACGGCATTGCGGCTTAGGCGGAATCGGTAAGGTACCCATAAAACGTAGTTGCACAGGTCCCGCACGCCGCGATTGTAGCGAAATCGAGCAGGATCGGAAGCAGGGCGGCGCTCCTCACAGGATCGGCTTGCCACCGGTCACGGCAATCGTGGCGCCCGAGACATAGCTCGAGAGGGGGTCCGCCAGCATGACGTAGGCGGTGGCAAGTTCCGCGGGCTGCCCGGGTCGCTTCATAGGCACCTGCTTTCCGAAGTTCGCGACGGTATCGGCCGGCATCGTTGAGGGGATCAGCGGCGTCCAGATCGGCCCTGGTGCGACAGCATTCGCACGGATGCCTTTCCCGGCCAGCATCTGAGCCAATCCCCCGGTGAAGTTCTGGATCGCGCCCTTCGTCGTGGCGTAGGCCAGGAGCGTCGGGTTGGGCATGTCCGAGTTGACGGAGGCCGTATTGATGATGGCGCTGCCTGGCGACATGTGAGCCACCGCAGCCTTCGTCAGATAAAACATTGCGTGGATATTCACGGCGAAGGTCAGCTGCCATTCATCGTCGCTGATATCTGCGATGTCCTCGAAAGTGGCCTGATGGGCGGCATTGTTCACGAGGATGTCGATCCCGCCCAAATCCGAAACGGCCTGCTGGACGAGCTTCCGACAATGCTCGGGTGACTGGATGTCGCCCGGTACGAGCACAGCCTTCCGCCCGGCTTTTTCGACCCAGCGCGCCGTGTCGCGCGCGTCTTCGTCCTCGTCGAGATAGGAGATCAGAACGTCGGCCCCCTCACGGGCGAAGGCGATCGCCACCGCACGCCCGATCCCGCTGTCGCCTCCGGTGATGAGTGCACGTTTGCCCTGGAGGCGACCGGAACCTCGATAGCTCTCCTCGCCGTGATCGGGGCGAGGATCCATAGCAGCGGTTTGGCCCGGCATGGACTGCTGTTGTTCCGGAAAGGGAGGCTTAGGATAACCGGTCATCGCGGGATCTCCGTTTCGATATCTGTCGCCGTTAAAACGCGGTTTCCTTCGGGTTTGATCCACGAGAAATCACCACAAGCCACCGGAGAGATGGATTGAACGGCGGCCAGCCAGGCCTATCTCGTTGGTAGAGCCGAAAAACTGAGGTGAACCATGGCGAGCGGTTGGGCTCCGGATGGAGCCGTTCAGGACCAGATCGACGACAGCATCACTGATGCGGTGCGTCTAGCGAGGGCGCGCCTACCGACCGGGCCGGGCGAAATCCATTGTCAGGATTGCGGTGACGAAATCCCTGAGGCTCGGCGCAGGGCGATGCCGGGCGCGCGCACCTGCGTTGCCTGTCAGTCTGGCCACGATGCAAAGCCCGTCATGAGCGGGTACAATCGTCGTGGCAGCAAGGACAGCCAGCTCAAGTGATCAATGTCGGTCGCTGCCTGCCGCGCGCGGTTGAGAGTTGGGCTGAAGCAGCGGTGTGCCCATCAGCCCCCTGCGTCACGCTGCATCGCGATATCCTGGGCCTTCCATCTTGAGCCTCGGGAACTCCTTCCCCACGCTTTCGTTGCCGAGATGACGGCAGTCGTCGTCGTCATGAGCGATGAGGAAGTGTTTCGATGAATATCAAGGATAAGGCCGAATATGATGCGGCGGCCATACGCGCCAATGCGATCAGCGATGCACCGGAAGGGACACCAGAGGCGCGCGAGCTCGCCAGGCTGGTTGCGGCCATTCGCGCGTGGGACGAAGCCCACAAGGGTGAGCAGTCTCACGGTCCCGAGCCAGTGTCGGGCCTAACCCGTCCCGATGACCTGTCGGTGTCGGGGCTGCCGGGCAATCTCGGAAAACTGCACCTGGACTGAGGAGCGCCCTGAAGGATTGCGGTAGAAGCCAGTATACATTCAGCTCGCTTTGGCTGCGGTCGGGCGTGCCCTTTTCAACGAACAGGTCGTAGCCGTGGCAGACATTCTTGCGTGTTGGCTCTGATGACATCCGGCCATCTCGACGACTGCCGGCCGATTCTTCTCCCAATCGAATTCTTCGATCGCGCGGCACCGGAGCTTGCAATCCGTTTGATTGGGGTCTCGATGTTCGTCGCCGGGGTCGGGGGCGTGATCGTTGAAACCGAGGCCTACACGCGCGACGACCCGGCTTCACACAGCTTTCGCGGGCCGACTTTGCGCAACGCCGCGATGTTCGGCCATGCCGGGACCGCATATGTCTATCGGTCATACGGCCTTCATTGGTGTTTCAACATCGTGGCCCGCGGCGGCGGCGCCGTCCTGCTCCGTGCCCTCGAACCTACCGCCGGTTTGGATATCATGCTCGAAAGGCGCGGTGGAGCATCGGCGCTGTGCAGCGGTCCCGGCCGGCTGGCTCAAGCGCTAGCCATCGACGCCAGCTTTGACGCTCTGCCGGTCTATCAGGAGCCCTTCATGCTCAGTGATCGAACCTGTGAACCTGATGTCGCTGTGGGGCCGCGGATCGGGATCAGCCAGGCCCTTGAAAAGCCATGGCGTTTTGGCCTTCAGGGCTCCCCTCAATTGAGCAGGCGCTTTCCCCTTCGATAGGGTTTTGATCCGACATCCTCGATCTCAGCGGCTTTCGTCTCCATCACGGCCTACGCGTCAGCGTCGACGGGCGCGTCGAAGCGATCTCGCTTGGTGTTGGCGAGGTCATCTTCACCGAGGAGCAGAACGCCTCGTGACATGCGCAAATGCTCAGGGCGTCTGAGCTTCCGCCCTCGCATGTCACGCTGGGCGGATTTTCGGCGTCGCAGCCTGGGCAGTCTTGGGCTCCCGTTGCTCCCAACCAAAAACGCTCCGCCCGCCATACTCCGCCGAACGTCGGCGTTCCTCGGTCACATAATCGTCCAGCGTCGGGCCCGTGACGATACGTTCCAGCCTGCGACTCTCGCGGTCGAGTCGGACGATCGCGGCGAGGCGATCCTCCTCGCCGAGCTTGGCCCGATCGACCGCAGATCTCAGCACTGTGATCGTCTGGTCGTAGACCTTGGTCGGCACGGCGAAGGGGTGACGGTCCTTGCCGCCATGCGCGAGCGAGAAGCGCGCCGGATCGGCGAAGCGGCACGGCGCGCCATGAACCACCTCGGCCACCATTGCAAGTGAGCGCACGGTGCGGGCACCGATGCCGGGCACGAGAAGCAGGTCCGAGAAGTCAGCCGGGGCGCAGTCGGCCGCTGCAGCGAGCGCTCCATGAAGACGCCGCGCGATCACATCCTTGGGCCGGACATCGTGATGCACCGGCATCACCAGATGGGGCAGGGCGAGTTGCGCTGGCGAGAGGGCAGGCGGGACGCGGTCGCGTTCCAGCGCAGCGAACTCCCTGACGATGGCGTCAGGCCCGATCTCGCGCAGCATTGCGATCTGGCCCTGTCGTGAAGAGGCCGCGCGCGCATCGGTCAGGTTGATGATCTCGCCCTGGTTTTTGCCGTCGATGGCCGCGTGGGGCGCCTCGACGAAGCTTGCGAGGCCTTCCGACTGCCAATGATAGCGGCGGGCGAGGCCGCCATCGCCGTTCATGCCCTGCTGCACCACGACCCATTGGCCATCATCGGTGACGAAGAAGCCGTGCAGATAAAGGTCGAAACCGTCCTGCACGGCGGCGCTGTCGACCTTGGCGACGAGGCGGCTTGCTTTGGCCAAGGCGTGCCCATCGAAGCCGACTTGGGCACCGATCCGCTCCAGCTCGGTGGGCGTCTGCCGGGAATGCCTGCCTCGCCCACCGCAGACATGCAAGCCGAGCTCGCCCGCGAGTGGCGTCAGCCCGCGCTTCAGTGCGCCGATCACGCTCGTGGTGATGCCCGAAGAGTGCCAGTCCATGCCCATCACCGCGCCGAAGGATTGGAACCAGAACGGATGCGCCAGACGCCGCAGCAACTCGTCACGGCCATAGTGATGGATAATCGCTTCGCAGATGACGGCGCCGAGACTGGTCATGCGCTGGGCGAGCCAGGCCGGCACACGGCCGTAGTGCAAAGGCAGATCGGCACTGCCGGAGCGACGCGTCATGCCTACTCTCGCGAACGAAACGGGAACTTTACATAGCGCGATACGGCCGATGCTGCCAAGGGGAAGCATCATCGCTGCCGCCCCGTCAATTGCGGGCTCGACGCACCGCCACCCCGAATTCATGAAGGAGGCGGCGACATGAAGCCGATGACGGCGAAAGGTGCGGGGCCTGTCCGAGCCGATCCCCGGGAACGCCTCCGCAATTGGCTTGTTTAGGAGGTGCCGCTTTGGAAAGGCGCTAGCTAGGAGATGGACATGCCAGCAAAATCAGCAGCTCAGCAAAAGGCGGCAGGCGCCGCCTTGGCCGCCAAGCGCGGCGACATTAAGAAAAGCGAACTCAAGGGTGCTTCCAAATCGATGGAGAAATCGATGAACGAACGCGAACTCGACGATCTCGCCTCGACCAAACGCAAGGGCAAGCCCGAGCATGTGTCAAAGTCGTGAATCGCCTCTCGGCTGCGACCGCAGCTCAATAGCCGCAAGCGTGACGCCGGTCATTCTCGGCTGAAGCCGATGCGGTTTTGGCCAAGGTCCAAGGGTGACGTCGCACCTAGTTCCAACAGAGTGCCCGCCGAGCGGCGCTCGGCTGGCACTCTGTTCGCCACGAATCAGGCGGCCTTTGCTTTGGCTACGCCGCCGAGTTGATCGACGAGCTGATCTTCGTCAGCAGTTCGTCCGTCTTGGTCTCCTCCGCAAGTGTGGGAGGTATTGCTGGGCGACATTGAGCGCCTTTAGCGTCCACGTTTCATAAACTCCCTCTAGGCGACGCTCCGGAGCTGAGCGAACATCGCGCGGCCCTTGCCGGCCCGCTTGGCGGCGTAGAGTGCCTCGTCAGCGGCACGGCGCAGAGTTTCGGGGTCGTGGTGTCTGTCGCCGACTGGCACGGTCTTGATGCCGACCGAAGTGCCCGCGTCAGCCGGCGATCCCAGCAGGATGTAGGGCTGCCCGACCCGCGCCACCACCCGCTCGGCCAGACTCCTCGCCTGTCCCGCGTCGGCGCCGGGAGCGATAATGGCGAACTCGTCGCCGCCCACCCTGGCGATGAGGTCGCCATCGCGCGTGACCGTCGCCAACCGATCGGCGACTTGGCGAAGGAGGTCGTCGCCGGCCGCGTGGCCGAGACGGTCGTTGACGGCCTTGAACCCGTCCAGGTCGAGCAGGAGGAGCGAGAATGCCTTCCCGGAGGCAGCCGCCGTCGTCATGGCCTCGTCGAAAGCGCGACGGTTGGCAATGCCGGTCAGGGCATCCTTGCGCGCGGCGAAATCGAGCTCGCGCTGGCCGATCAGGACGGCCTCCAACTGGCTGACGTTCCGGGCCGCAGCTTCGTAGATGCTGAGGAGATAGAGGGTTAGCAGGAACGCCATCGACTGGAGCAGGCCATCGCCGGTGAAGGCGAGTGCCGCGATCAGGACGCCGACTGCGAGCGTGCAGATCGCGCAGCAGATCCAGAACCTCACCGCCCGCGAACAGGCGCCGGAGCTGATGCCCATCGCCAACCCGACCGCCAGGATGTAGCCATCGGCGTACTCGGCATGGAAAATGCGGATCGTCAGCGCCGCGATCACCATCGTGAAGGACAACGCGGCGGCCGCATACCAGGTCTCCCAGCGCCGCGCCTGCGCAAGCGTAAGTTTCTCGGTCGGGCGTCGCTGAAAGGCCAAGACGCCGATGACCCGCACGGTGCTCGTCACGACGGACGCTCCTACGATCGCCCACAAAGCGGGGTCGCCTGTGCGGGTGGCCATGATCGTCGCGCCGACAATCACGCAGGCGGCGATGCACAGGATCTGCGCCAGCCCACCATAGAGGCGGCCGATGATCTCGATCTCGATGGATGGCGGCAAACCGTCTGTGCGGTTTCTGATGATGAGCATGGTCCACTCCCATATGAGGGATGCCACCCCCATATGTACGAAAGGTGGTGGATTTCATTCAAATGCCGGCGATGCCTTTGGGCGGGGGTACAGCCCCCCGCGACTGGCGCATCGCTCCGATCGCGGGCATTATCCAGCGTCTCGGCTGGGGACGAAAAAAATGGAAGCGCCGCAAGGTGCCAGGGTGCTCGTCCTGGAGGACGAGGCCATCATCGCCATCGACGTAGAGAATATCCTGACCGATGCGGGCTTGTCCGTGGCCGGGACGCTCGGGTCGTGCGCGGATGCCTTGGAGTGGCTGGACGCCAACGACGCCGAGGTCGCGCTCCTCGACATGCATCTTCTGGACGGTTCGTGCGGGCCGGTGGCGCGGCGGCTGGCCGAGAAGGGCATCCCGTTCGTGGTCTTCTCAGGCGACTCGGAAACCGACGAGACGGTCGACCCTATCTTCAGAACCGGCATCGGCTGGAGAAACCGGCGCCCGCCGACAGGATCGTCGCGGCGGTCAGAGCGGCGCTAGTGGATGGCGTGAAGCGCGTCGAGTAGCGCCGTCTCCGAGTAGGGCTTGTGCAGGAACGTCGTATCGTTCGGCATGTCGCAGGCCGGCGGCGTGATGCGGCCCGACGCCAGGATCAGGACGACCGGCGGCCACCCGATCCGGACCTCATGCATCAGCGCCAAGCCGTCCATGGATCCGGGCATCTCGATGTCGGAGAAGACGGCGGCGATGCCCGGGCGGGATTCCATGAGCGCCATGGCGTCGTCGGCATTCGATGCCTCGACGACGTCGAAGCCCGCGTCCTCGACGATCGCGACCGCGTTCATGCGGATGATTGGCTCATCTTCGACGATCAGAACGAGTCTTGTCATTGCGAGACTTTCGGCTGTGACACTTAGCCAACTGCAGTCGACGCCCGTTGTTGCCGCCGGATAGAAAGAATTGTCCGAGTTATCTTAGCGGCCGGTTAATCAGTCAGTCGCGGGGACCGGTCCCGAGGTTCACGACGACGTCGTCCGCATCCGCTTCCTCGCTCTCACGATCGAGGTCGTCCTCGGTCTTGGCACTGAAGTTCAAGTCAGCCCGGTAAACCTCTTTGCCGGTCTCGTCCTCGACACTGACGCCGAAATCGGCGCGCTTGCCGTCCGGGAGCTTCTCCCGGGCCATCTCCCCCAAGGCGACCTGCGCGTCGTCCGTGGCCGCCTTGGTGTGCGGGAATTCGAGGGGCTCCTCGGAGCGTTCGACACTCTCGCTGTCGTTGGTCGTGATCGTGTATTTCGGCATCGTCGCAGTTCCGGTGCACCCCCCGGTTCGAGCAACCGACAAATCCCTTTTTGGGTTCCCGGGAGGGAGGCCGTGACGGCCTCGAAAATCCGGTGATCCGCTACCGAACCCGCGGGAATTCGACCGCAAAGACCGAGTGGGCACCGTCATCGGACGGCTTCACGACGAATTTGCCGCCGAGCTGGTTCGTCAGGCTGCCGACGACCTTCATGCCCAACCCGGATCGCGCGAACGGGTCGAACCCTTCCGGCAGGGCCTTTCCCTCATCGCTGACACGCATCACGTAACCGGTCTCGCCCTGGTGCTCCAGAGCGACCGTGATGACGCCCTGGCCATGCTTGGCGGCATTGGTGACGAGTTCGTTCAGGATGAGCCCCAGCGGCGCGATTTGCTCCGTGGGCAGCTCGGTCGTGGTCGCCTCGACGACGATGGGGCCACGCCCCTCGGGCAGCATGTCGGATAGGTCCTGGCATAGCCGCCGGAGGTAGCTGGCGCATTCCGTCGTCTCGACCGTGTCGCTCATATAGATGTGCTGGTGGACCCGAGCGACGGCCGCAACGCGGCTCGCGGCCAACGCCAGCTCTGCGGATGCCTGCCCGTCGGCGACGCTGCGGCCGTGCAGCTTCAGCAGGGACGCGACCATCTGGAGGCTGTTCATGACGCGATGGTCGATCTCCTTGGCCATCATCGCGGAGCGTCTGAGCGCATCGTCCTTCTCGTCGATGACCTCTTCCAGCTTGGAGACGGCGCGGCGCGCGGCGAGCCTGAGCTCCATCTGGTCCATCACGCTAGCGGCGAGATCCTTGAGGTTCTCGATCTGATCCTGGCTGACGGTGCGCGGCTCCTTGTCGATGACGCAGAGGGTTCCGAGGTTGAAGCCGTTGCTCGTCTGTAGCGGGACGCCGACATAGAAGCGCAGGCCGAATTCGCTTGCGACCAGCGGGTTTGCGAGGGAGCGCGGGTCCGTCTTCGCATCGAGCAGAATCCACGGCTCGGACTGGAGGATCGCCGACGCGCAGAGCCCCGGCTTGCGGTCGATCTGACCGACGTCGACCCCGTGATGCGACTTGAACCAGATCCGGTCGTTATCAACGATGCTGATGATGGCGATCGGCACGTTGAACAGTCGCGAGGCGATCGCGGTCGTCCGGTCGAATGCGCCGTCGGGCGGGGTGTCCAGGATGTCGTAGCGGCGCACCGCCATCATCCGGGCGGCCTCGTTTTCCAGGATGATCGAGCGCGAAGGGCTGTCGACAAGCGTCATGTGCCGGCTCCTTGAAAAGGCGAACTTCAAACTCGTACGCTGCCGCCACCTTTTTTGACAGGTTGGGATGCGTGCCCGCCGGCGTGGCCGCCGCGACGTCCTAATCGATTGGGACACGAAAATGGCCCGCCGAGTGCCGCTCGACGGGCCTTTCCTTATACGTCGGTGATTCAGGCCGCCTTCGCTTTGGGGACCGCCGCCGCATTCGTCGACGTGCTGATCTTGGTCAGCAGCTCGTCGGTCTTGGTCTCCTCGGCCAGCGTGGCGTCGAGAAGAGTGACAGCCTCCTTGTGACCGAGCTGCTGCGCCCATGCCCGAAGCGTGCCGTAGCGCGTCATCTCATAATGCTCGACGGCCTGCGCGGAAGCGACCAGACCGGCGTCGAGGGCAGGGCTGTCGGCGTAGTCTTCCATGACGGCCTTGCCTTCCTCCAGGATGCCGAGGATCGCGTCGCAGGTCTTGCCGCGGGGCGCCTTACCGATCGCTTCGAAGACGTCGCTGAGACGCTCGACGTGCCCCTCAGTCTCGGTGCGGTGCGTCTCGAAGGCCTTCTTGAGTTCGGGCGACTTCGCCGCCTTGGCCATCTTCGGCAGGGCCTTCAGGATCTGCTTCTCGGCGTAATAGACGTCCTTGAGCATGTCGTGGAACATGTCGTCAAGGGCTTTGGGTGCGCTCGTGGCCATGTCGATGTCTCTCCGCGTGATAGAATGGAATGCCGGAGAAACACGGGGAGGCGCATCAAGTTCCGCGCGCGCGTCTTGTATCGACCACAGGCTTCCGGGACTGGCGAATATCAAGGGGCTGGCCGGCGCTTAAAACGGAAATGTACATGATCGCGGCGCAGCTGCGGATGACATGCGAACTTCAACCGCGCGTCGAGCGCGCGTCGAGGGAGGGTCGATCCGGCACAGCACCTCGCCTTGGGCCGTAGGCCTCGGCGGCCAAACCAACGACCTCACCGTAGTCTTACGCGTGATCGGCCGCTGCGCCGGGCCTGAGCCATCGTGCTGGAGCTTAATTCCGGTCCCTTTTCGATTTTTCGGATTCTGGAAAGGCTAACTTTGCGACCTCGTCGGGTGGCATTGTTTCGGCCATCCTTTTAGCCTCTCCACCTAGAGCTTTCGTCAGCTCTGGCTTCTTTTGGGCAGCATACGCGGCCCCCGCAGCTCGACTCTTTTCGCGCGGATCGATCATATTTTCCTCCTCGGCTTCGTCTAATTCCCGGATGAACCGCGCATGATGATCCATGTTCCGATATGGCGGAACATTGCGCAGTAGCCATACGTTTGCGAGCCATCACCAAGAGGAGGTTTTTTATGCCTACCAAAGAAGAACACCTGATGGCATGGCTGCGCGATGCCCATGCCATGGAAAAACAGGCAGAGACGATGCTCTCGGCAATGGCAGGCCGCATCGGAAACTACCCGGACGTGAAAGCAAAGATCGAGGCGCACTTGGCCGAGACGAGCAGGCAGGCCGATATGCTTCACTCGTGCATCGAGAGGCGAGGTGGCGATATCTCCACCCTGAAGGACCTCATGGGTAAGTTCGTGGCCATGGGCCAAGGGATGAGCGGCGCCTTTGTAGATGACGAAATCGTCAAAGGTTCGATGGCGAGCTATACATTCGAACAGATGGAAATCGCCGCCTACAAGGTTCTCATTGCGGCGGCAGAAGCGTGCGGCGATCCAGAGACCAGCGCGGTGTGCCAGCGCATCCTTCAAGAGGAGGAGGCTATGGCTAGATGGTTTAGCGAAAATCTTCCCGGCGTGACGGAGAAGTTTTTGGCACGCTCGCAGATGCCTGACACTACGGCGAAACACTAGCGTCTATGCGGGTGCGGCTCTGCTGCGGCCCGCAGTTCACCACCCACACAGATGTCCTGTGCAAAAACATGATTACCGCATATTCGACCGGAAATGAGAGAAGTCGCGACGAGGCCATCCATCGGCTCCGCACGGAGTTATTGACAGCCGAAGAGACGTTGACCCTCTGGAAGGTGATCGAGGATTGGAATGAAGTGGTTCGCCTTTTCAGGCGTCCACCTGTCAACGACAACACGCGTCGAAGTCCCCCTCAAGTTGATGGCGGTAGTTGGGGAAGCGATTTTTTTTTATAAAAGCAGCAAAGCTGCAATACCTGCGGCTCCGTCCAAGCTCGTTGGTTTCAATTCTGGCGTTTGCATCCGTCGTGCCATGGCCGGCTCTTACGAAATGGTCGGCCCCCCAGCGCACCCCTCGACCTCGGCCGGTGATTTAGCAGGGCGCCGTTGTCGAGTTGGTATGGCCTAACGAACCGCGATGCCCGTGAATTATCTGAAGGCATGATGACTATGCCATCAATCGCTGAAACGCTGCGATGGTCACGCGGTTCAGAGCCGCATGCAATCACATTCACCGACGATGCACGCCATGCTCGCGTCGGCAAAAAACCACCAGGCGGCCAAGGTAGGTCGGCCCTCTCATCGCTTGGTCGGATGCAGGCGGCAGCGGGAAACTTGATCGAGATGCTCCTGCGGCCCGCCCCGCTGAAACGTAATTGAACGGCGTGCGTTGACGGGAGCTACTCTCGCCCGGCGGTTCCCATGTCGCATGCCCAAATTGCGTCCGTGACGCTCGTCGCTTTGATGATGGTTGCCTTTTTGTGGGGCCGTTTCCGCTACGACATCGTGGCACTCGTTGGACTGCTGGCCGGTCTTGGGCTTGGCATCATACCCGCCTCGGAAGCATTCAAGGGGTTCTCCGACGACATCGTCATTATCGTCGGCAGTGCGCTTGTTGTCAGCCTGGCAGTCGCCCGCTCACGCTTGATTGAGAATGCCGTCGGCAAGCTTTCGCCGCATTTGAAATCGACGCAGCTTCAGGTCGCATTTTTAGTCGTGTCCGTGGCGATCATGTCCGCGGTGATCAAGAACATCGGTGCGCTGGCGATGATGCTCCCGATTGCCTACCAGTTTGCGCGCAAGCAGGGGATTTCGCCTTCCACTTTTTTAATGCCGATGGCGTTCGCGTCTTTGCTGGGCGGCATCGTTACGCTGGTCGGGACGTCGCCCAACATCATCGTCTCGCGGGTCCGGTCCGAGATGCTCGGGCAGCCCTTTTCGATGTTCGACTTCACCCCGGTCGGGATCGTCGTGGCTGCCTTCGGATGCGCCTTCCTGACGCTTGCCTATCGTCTGTTGCCATCGGATCGCCGTGGCTCAGTGGGCATGTCCCAGGCTCTCGACATCAAGGATTACGTCACCGAGGCCATGGTGGAAGAAACTTCGGAACTCGCTCGCAAGACCATCGCCGACCTGCGCGCGCTGGGCGACGACGAGGTTCACGTCATCGCCATCTTGCGTCAGAAGCGGGAAATGCCCGCGCCCTTGCCCGATGCGACGCTTCGTCCCGGGGATATCGTGCTGCTGCGTGGCGAGACGCAGGCACTCGAAAATATCGTGGCCGAAGGTGGCCTTAAACTCGTTGGTCGAGACCGCCCTACGGAGAAACCGGGCAATCAGGAACCCGCTTTGACGAGCGAGGCCATCCTCGGGCCGAGTTCCCCCTTGATCGGCCAAACGGCGAGCGATTTCGGTCTTCATGCGCGCTACGCATCAATCTTCTGGCCGTCAGCCGTTCGCGCGAACGGCTGACGGATCGCATAAGGGATATCCGGTTACGGGCGGGCGACATCCTGGTGCTTCAAGGAGACCAGGATCTGCTACCCGAGCGTTTCGGAGACCTAGGCTTATTACCGTTGGCTGATCGAGCAGTCTCCTTGGGCGGCAAGCGCCGCGTTCTCGTTACGTCGGCAATAGTAGTTGGAGCAGTCGTCGCGCTGGCACTTGGACTTGCGACGGTGCCGATCGTCTTCTTCACTGCCGCAGTACTCCTGATCGCATTCAAATCCGTTCCGCTCCGTGATGCTTATAGCACCATCGACGCACCGATCCTTCTGATGCTCGCGGCCTTGATCCCGATCAGCGACACCTTGCGGACGACCGGAACGACCGATCTCCTGGCGTCCTCGCTTGCACAGGTTGGAAGTGGGCTGCCGGGTTGGGCTGCGCTCGCTTTGATCGTCGCGACCACGATGGCGCTGACGCCGTTCCTCAACAATGCCGCGACCGTACTGGTCATGGCGCCGATAGCGGCGGGGTTCGCGACCAAACTCGGCTACAAGCCAGATGCCTTCTTGATGGCCTGCGCGATCGGCGCGGCAAGCGACTTCCTCACGCCGATCGGCCATCAGTGCAATACGCTCGTCATGGGACCGGGCGGCTATCGCTTCAGTGATTACCCTCGCTTGGGCGCCCCCCTGACACTGCTCGTCCTCCTCATATCGGTGCCGATGCTCATCCTGATATGGCCGCTGAAGTGAGTGAATTAACCGGATGCATCCACCCGGCAATGGCTATCCTGGAGCAATTAGCGTGAAGCATTTCATCGCGACGTACGATATCGAGGCGGCCCCCGGCGACCCGCACCGGCGCTTTCTCGAAGCGGCCTTGGCGCGAGGATGGCGCGCCACTCTTGGTGGCGCAGGACAGTTCGAGCGGCTGCCGTCTAACACGCTCCTCGGCGAGTTCAGCGACCTTGATCGCGCTCACCAAACTTTCGAGATTGCAATCGCCGATGCTTCCGCAGTCATGTCGCCCGCCAAAATCAACGTCGAGCGTCGATATATCGTTGAGCGAGTGCCAGCCGGCCGTCTTAAAGCAACTAAAAGGCAATGGGTCAAAACCAATATCGCGCGGCTGAATACGCTCCTGCGGCCTAAATCCTCGACCTAACATCACCGCTCGTCTTCGCAACTGACCGCCGATCTCACCGGGGTGATGTGTGTAACCAAGGCTTACTGCAGCCTGCGTCGCTCAAGATTCAAAATCTGAAACTCCTCCATTGGAGGCGCGTTTTCAGCGAGCATTTTCCGATTGGGGGCGATCGGCAAACTTGCCGCGTCCCGGTTTCCTGATAGGCGCTTCGCCGACTGGCCGATGATCGGATTGAGGTTGACTTCTCCTACAGCGCCGAAGTGAACTTATCATTCGAAAAAACGTTACGGGCCTCGATGGCGTCGATGCCGGGACCATAGGCACAATCGCTTTTCGAGGATGCTTGGAGGCACGGAATGGACGCGTTTCTGGTCAAATCCCTCATCTCGGGCAGTGTCGTGAGCGGCGTAACGACGGCTGTCCTCGCTCTTCTGGCACGTGTCGGGGGTGGGCATCCGGTCCAGCCCGTCAATTCGACGAGCCACTGGTACTGGGGTGAGGCTGCGGGACGCTCTCGCGCTATCGACCTTGGCCATACCTTGCTTGGGTTCGCTACCCATCACGGCGCATCAGTTTTTTGGGCGGGTGTCTATCAAGCGATCCGCCGGGTCCGTCCTGAGCGGTCGGTGGTGGTGGATGCCGTGGGGGTATCGGCCATCGCTGCGCTCGTCGACTATGGCCTGGTCCCTAAGCGACTGACCCCGGGCTGGGAGAAGGTTGTTGCGCCAAGCTCGATTGCCATAGCCTACGTAGCCATGGCCGTAGCGCTTTGGGCGACGTCGCCGCGCGACCAGCCAGAGGATGATGGCAGATGAGCTCTCTCGGCGAAAAGATGCTGTTGGGTGCTCTGGCCGGCTTTGCGGCGACTTTGCCGATGACATGCGCAATGAGGCGCATGCATGAACGGCTCCCCGTTAAGGAGCGGTACCCGCTGCCCCCCCGAGAGTTGGCCGAGGACCTGCCACGCTTCGGCTTGCGAACCTCGACGGCGACTCTGCTCCATCATTTTCTTTATGGCGCAGGGGCTGGCGGCGCTCTCGCCGCCTTAACCGCCCGACGCGACGCCGGAACGGGAGCCGTCTTTGGAGTGGGCGTTTGGATGGCAAGTTATCTCGGCTGGATACCAGGAATAGGCATCCTCCGCCCCAGCACCGATCACCCCGTCCGCCGCAATGGACTAATGCTTGTAGCCCATCTGGTTTGGGGAGCCTGCCTGGCGTTCGGGCTACGAGAACTCGAACTGGCGCAGACGAAGAGCTTCGCGCGGTCCACAAGCGCCTATCCCCATCTGAAAGATCGCTGGAGGAGCCACGATGAATACCGCCAACCTTCAGATGGAAGGACTATTGCTTGCGATTGCGGCCCTATGCGGTGAGTTGCGGCGCAAGAATGTCCTTAGCGAGGGTGAGATTGAAGCAGCGCTCGACCATGCCGAGAAGGGCACTTCAGCACGGGTGTCCGAGTTGAGCGACGCCAATGTCGAGGCAATTCACTTCCCGATCCGCTTTCTTCGCCTGGCGTTGCAACGCGACGGTCAAGCGCTCGACTTCCGAACGATCGCAGCGGAAATCGGTCGCCTGCGGGACCGGCCATTGCCGCCTTAGCCGAACAGCGTGATGGCGGGTCTGGCAATCATCAGCCACAGAATACCAAGTATCGCGCCGAAGGCCGGGAAGCCGAAGATAAACCAGGTCCAGAACAGGACGTTATAATTGGCGGGCAAGGGCGATCCGGTCGCCTCCGCTGCTTCGGCCAGATCGCGCATCCGCATCTGCATGACCACGACGGGCAGCCAGAAGACGCCTATGGCGAAGTAGAGGATGATCGACAGCACGATCCAGCCTTCGCCGAGATCGTATCCCACCTCCCGCGCCAGCAAGACCCCGGTGATCGGTTGGGCGACCACTGCAGTGGCCGTAAACAAGAAGTCGGCGGTCACCACGATCCTGGCCACGCCGGCGATCTTGGTCACATTGCCGGTGGCATGTGCCATCACCATGAAGAAGGCGATGCCAGCCCCTGTTCCGATAAGGACAATTGCCCCGATGACGTGGGCGAATTTCAAGAGGAGATAAGTCGTCATCGATCCCTCAGGGTGACAAGTGCAACGATGTGCAGCGCCAGGATCGGGGCGATCTTCAGAAGGGCCGCGAGCGGGTCGAGCCAGAGCCAGGGCGTGACGATCGTGCCGGCGACCGCATAGAGGAGTGAGATCGTCATACCGGCGAGCAGCGCCGCGCGCGCAGCTGGGCGAAGCGCAATTCCAAAGCCGATGAGGAGGTCTGCCACCCCCCCGCCGATAACGGCGAACGGCGCCCACGCGCCGGCGCCGCCCTGCTGCATCATGGCTATGCCGGTGGCATGGCCCGGGCCGATCGAGGCAAGGCCCGAGCCAATCCAGAAGACTATGAGGCTGACCAGCGCTACTGGCTTGACGAGGTAGAGGCCCGCAAACCAGCGTTCCTGCACTGAGGCTGGCCCTGCGTTCAGCATCATGCTTATCCGCTGAGGATCCACACCGGTAAGCCCGACCCATTCAGAATTGTCCGCCGCCGCGCCACGCGCAATCTCAAGTCGCGCAGTGGTCCGGACCGGGGGTCGCCAGCCGAGCCGTCCGGCTAAGTCGCCGAACTGATACAACAGGCCTCCCAGCCATGCAGGCAGGTTGACTTCAGGGGCCGGCCGAAAGCCGAGCCATTGGCGGTACAACTTGACGAGCTGCGTGAAATCGAACCGTTCCGGGCCAGCCAGATTGAGCGCAATTTTTGTCGGAGCCCCGGCGTCGAGAAAGAATCGCACCGTTGTGACGACATCATCGAGCGCGACAGGCCGGAGTGGGGCGGTGTCAGCCATCACCGGCAGAAGCGGAAGCGCCGCCAGACCGCGGATTAATGCGCTTGCGCCATAGGCCGACGCTCCGAGCACGACGGAGGGACGCAGGATAACCCAGTCGAGTTTGCTCGCGACCAGAGCTTGGTCTCCCGCCCACTTGCTTCGGGAGAATTCAGTAGGCGTCGCTTGATCTACGCCCATCGCGGAGAAATGAACGAAACGTCGGACCCCGGCCGTTTCGCAGGCGGCCACGAGAGCGCGCAGACCCGTCTCATGGGTTCCGACGAGGTCGTCCACCGGTCCCTCCTGCAGGGCGCCGGCGCAGTTCACCACCGCGTCGACACCTTCCAAAACCGCATGCCAGTCGGGTTGGCTGGCGTGTGCCAGATCCATCCGCGCCCACCGAACCACCGGGAGTCGGATGGGTCCCTCGGCAACGTGGCGGGCCATGGCAATCACGTCTTTCCCGTTCGCTGCCAACGCAGCGACGATGTGGGATCCAAGGAGACCTGTGGCCCCGATGACGGCGATGCGATGCATTTGAACGACCCCGCGCATCACGCAGATGCAGCTTTTGCGGTAACGCGCATCGGCGCGATCAGTTCGGCGGGTTTCGCCGCCCTAGAACGGACGAAAGTTTCGCTGCCCGTTCGATATCTGCGAGCGGGGGCTTGCGGATACGCGGCGGCCGACAATGGAAGCGGCGGGGCGCACGGCATCACTCACATGCCAGTTTTCGTGCCCAACCAAGAGTGAAGCGTCCTCTGCATGACCTCATACGCATTGAGCACGTCCTGCGCGATCCGGCGTGCTGCCACCTCCTGAGCAAATCGGATCGATAGCCGCGTTGCAATGGTCCGAACCCTGTCGATCTCGTGCGGATTTCGTGACGCTCGCTTCACTAACACTCGCATGCGAGTCAAATACCGCCGGCCATTATCGGCGATCCGGTAACGCAGCCACGCGATCAGCGCGCCAAAGGCGGTTAGGATGATGCCGAGGACACTCATTCCGAGATAAACAAGATCGCCAAAGCGCTCAAAGAAGCCTTGGCCTTCTCGGTTCATGAAGCGGGCGATCCCGTCATGGGCGCGCAAAACACTTTTGGTTTCATCGATGGGCGCGAGATAAACTTCGCGGGCTGCGGTGATTTCGCTCCGGGCCGAACGGATGACATCTGTGATCTGCATAGCGACATCATGGACGATCTGGCGATCAACCCTTTCCGTCGTAACCAACATTCTCGATACAGTGAGCGCGCGCGCCCGCCAGTCGTCAGCCTCTTCAGGCTCATCTCTCGCAGTTCCGAGAAACCACAGTTTGTCGGCCTGATCATCGGTGATCTTGAGGCTCGTCCGGGTCAGTAACGATCTAGGCGCGGTTTCGAGCCGCTTTGCCGCTCGAATATCCAATCCGTCCGCATTGACCGGCCTGCCGAGGATCGCTGTCAACCTTTCGCTTGCAAAAGCCAGATCGGGCTCGGCCGCGCGCGCATTCGCGTCGGTCTGAACAAGGAAGCGGGTCGTCAGAACCGCAACGGCGCGGATACCGCCTTTGGTTTCCTGATCGATCCGCATAACCGCGAACTGCACGGCCCCGCCACGCAAGGCCTCCAAGGCCGCAGTGCTGCTTGCCGCCGGCACCAGAACGAACGAAAAGTTTGTGCGCGACACCGCCAGTGCGTTCAAAAATGGTTGAACCCGATCCGCGCCGGGCGTGACGGCAATCTTCAGGATGGCACTGCTCCTGTACCACCAGAGCGCAGCAACGGCACCTCCCAGCAGTGCGAGAATGACCAGTGAAAAGACCCAATGGGTGCGCTTCATATAATAAATCCACCAGATGCCGACTGCTCTCCCGCGGTCTGTTCTTCGGCCTGAAACACCATAGGGGACACCTAGTTCCGATCGTCCGCCCGGCAGGGTTCTACGGTTACCGCGACGCGCGAAAGCGTAACCGCTCCCTCGGGCGAACGAACCAGCCCACAAATCGAATTATGTGGAACCTTCATAGGAGGCCTTCCGTTGCGCGAGAGCAACCGGAGGATTTCCCATGTTTATGCGCGTCGACAAGCTGCAGGCCGAGCTGCCTGTCCCGAAGAAGGCCGACCCCAATGCCGCCGCCGCCCTGCAGGAGCTGCTCGGGGGGAAGTACGGCGAAATGTCCACCCTGAACAACTATATGTTCCAGAGCTTCAACTTCCGCAGCAAGGAGAAGCTGCGGCCGTTCTACAGCCTGGTCGCGGCCATCACGGCCGAAGAGCTCGGGCATGTCGAGCTGGTCAGCAACGGCATTGCGATGCTCGCCAATGGTCCGGACACGCCGAATGGCGACGCCGGGGACGGCGGAGACATCTCCGGCGCACCCTTCGCGGACATGTCCGACATGCGGCTGGCGGCTGCCTTCCTGTCGAATGCTGGCGGTGCCACGCCCGTCAACAGCAATGGCGTGTCCTGGAACAATGATTTCGTCACCACGACCGGCAACGTCGTTACCGATCTGCTGCACAACTTTCATCTCGAATGCGGCGCGCGCCTGCATAAGCTGCGGGTCTACGAGACGCTGACCGATCCGACCGGCCGCGAGGTCTGCGGCTACCTGCTGGTCCGTGGCTCGGTCCATGCCCACGCCTATGCGCTGGCGCTCAAGCAGATCACCGGCGTCGCGATCGAGAAGATGTTGCCCACGCCCAACATCAACCTCGACAAGATTCCGGAGTGCCAGAAGTACCTGCAGGAGGGTTCGCACCGCCGGCTCTATACCTTCAGCCCTAACGACTACAAGGAAATGGCCGGCATCTGGGGCAATGGCGAAATGGCGCTTCCCGGCGATCCGCCGGGTGAGCTCGAGGTCGTCGACGGCATGCCGGAGGGCGGCAAGATCCATCAGTTCACCGGCGTGCCCTCGGCATTCACCCCGGACTATGCGCCCGAGGAAATGTTCGAGATCGCCACCAAGCTCTACAAGGCCTCGCGTTAGCAGTGCACGCGCCGGCCAGCGATGGCCGGCGCTTATCATCTACTATTCCAATGAGTTCGCCCATGTATGTTCACGAATATGGCTTCGGCGCGCAGATCGTCACGAACGGAACGCTCTTTCGTATCTGGGCGCCCGAGCATGACAGCTTGCAACTCGAACTGGCTGACGGCCCAGTATTCGACCTGAAGCCCGCCGGTGACGGTTGGTTCGAAGTTCTTCTCGAGCAAGCCCAGTCGGGCACGCGGTACCGATACAAATTGCCCGACGGTACGAGCGCCGCCGATCCGGCTGCGCGCGCTCAAAGTTCCGATGTTCACGGTTGGAGCGTGGTGGTCGACCCGACCAGCTATGTCTGGCGGCATCCGGATTGGCTGGGCAGGCCGTGGCACGAAATGGTCATATACGAAATTCATGTCGGCATTCTTGGGGGGTTCAAGGCGGTAACCGACAGGCTAGCTGGCCTTGCAGCCCTTGGGATCACGGCGATCCAACTCATGCCGCTCGCCGATTTCTCTGGCCGACGAAATTGGGGTTACGACGGCGTCCAGCTTTTTGCCCCGGCGGAGGCCTATGGCCCGCTCGAGGAGCTAAAGGAGCTCATCGATACGGCGCATGCGCTGCGCATGAATGTCTTCCTCGATGTCGTCTATAATCACTTCGGTCCCGATGGCGCGTATATTCGCGCCTTCGCCCCACAGATGTTTCGCTCGGACATCAAGACGCCCTGGGGAGATGCGATCGACTTCCGCCGGACCGAGGTCCGCTCGTTCTTCATCGAGAACGCGATCTACTGGCTCAAGGAATATCGCTTCGATGGCCTGCGCTTCGACGCCGTCCACGCGATCGAGTCGGAAGACTTCATGGAGACGGCCACGCGCCGTATCCGGAGCGCGCTGGATCCCGAGAGACAGATACACTTCATTCTTGAAAACGAGGCCAACGACAGCGCATTACTCGCTTCGCCGCTGATCACGGCGCAGTGGAACGACGATTTCCACAATGCACTGCATGTGATCCTGACCGGAGAAACGCACGCCTACTATCAGGCCTTCGCCGACCGCCCGATCCAGAAGCTCGGCCGTGTGCTCGCAGAAGGGTTCGCCTACCAGGGAGAGATAGTGCCCACTAGCGGCGAGCCGCGGGGAAAACCGAGCGGGCATCTGCCTCCGACTTGTTTCGTCAGTTTTCTGCAAAACCACGATCAAGTCGGAAACCGCGCCAAGGGTGACCGTCTTACGACCCTTGCCCATCCAGAGGCTCTCCGCGCTGCGATGGTCCTTCTGCTGTTATCACCGCAAATACCGATGCTGTTCATGGGAGAGGAGATCGGCAGCGAAACGCCGTTCATGTATTTTACGGATTATCACGACGAACTTGCAGAAGCCGTACGGCAGGGGCGCAACAGGGAGTTCGCGCAAGACCCGGTGGTCGCGTCGGGGGTGACGCTTGAAGAAGTTCCCAATCCAAATGCTCCCGAGACATTCGAGGCGAGCTCTCCCGCGCCTGGTGCTCAGGCCCAGGCATGGGAACATCTCGTACGGAAGCTTCTCATGATCCGCCGGAGGGAAATCGTACCGCACCTGGAGGACGCGCGCGGTTGCCCTGTGACAGTGCTTGGACCGAAGGCGCTCCTGGCCCGATGGCAACTGCATGGCGGCTCTGAGCTCGCCATAGCAATCAACCTGGGCAGCGACCCCGTCGCCACGCCGGCGTTGCAGGGTCGCCTCCTTTACCAATCGGCGCCCGAGGTCAAAGAACGAGTGCTGCGAAACGAATTGCCGAGGTACGCGGCAGCCGTTTTTGTCAGTTAGAACGTGCAGAAACGACCTCTGGATCGGATTGCTGCTGGCAAAAGGCGACGTGATGACTAATTCGCTGCCCCCACTGACATCTCGCGCCGCGCACATTTGCATCGATATGCAGCGGATCTTTTCCGCACAGGGTCCATGGTCGACGCCATGGCTCCCGAAGGTGCTGCCGCAATGCGTAGCTCTCGCCCAGCATCGACCTGAGGCGACGATTTTTACCCGGTTCGTCACCTCGGTCTCACCCGACACGGCCCGGGGAGCATGGAAGAGCTTCTATCGGGAATGGCCTGAGACCACGAGCGCCATACTAGATCCGGCCTTATTGGATCTCGTTCCCGAGCTGGCGCGCTTCGCCCCTCCGGCTCCGGTCTTCGACAAACCGGTCTATTCGGCGTTCGCCGGACGGAAGCTGGTCGCTCATCTCCTTGAGCGCGAGATAGACACGGTTATCTTGAGCGGGGCCGAGACCGATGTCTGTGTACTCTCCTCGGCTCTGGGCGCTGTGGATCATGGCTTCCATGTCGTTGTCGCCACTGACGCTGTTTGTAGCTTTTCGGACAAGGGACACGATGCCTTGCTCGATCTTTTCAAGCAGCGCTTCAGTCAGCAGATATCGGCCGCGGAGACAGCCCAAATTCTAGAAGAGTGGCGTGCATGACCATCGAGCAGTCGGACTGCCTCATCATAGGAGGAGGGCCGGCAGGCCTCACGGCCGCGACCTATCTCGCCCGTTTCCACATGCGCGTTACGCTCGTTAATGATGGGAAAAGCCGCGCGCTGTTGATCCCGCAGAGCCATAACCTTCCCGGATTCCCAGAAGGGATATCAGGCCACGACCTTCTGTTGCGAATGCGAGAGCACGCCCGCCAGTATGGGGCTGCTCTGGTCGACGGTCGCGTCGACGATATCCGGCGAACGGCAACGGGATTTGTCGCTCAGACGCAGGACGGGGCTTGGTCCGCGCGAGCCGTCCTTCTGGCGACGGGCGTCACGAACCGGCGGCCGTCACTCGATGACGATACTCATGCCGAGGCGCTGCGACGTGGACATCTGCGGTATTGCCCGGTGTGCGATGGGTATGAGGTCTCGGGGCAAAACGTGGCCGTCATCGGCTGCGACGAGCGAGCCGTCAGCGAATGCGAGTTCCTGCGCTCGTTTTCTGATCGCGTCACAGCGATCTCGACGGTCGGAGACGATTTCCCGGATGACTTACGGCATCGACTTGAACGGATCGGCGCAACGATACGGCTTGGCCCGATTACCGCAATACGTTTGAGCGTTTCGGGCCTGGAGGTCGCAGCGGAAGACGGGGTCAAAAACTATGATGCCGTCTATCCGGCGCTCGGATCCTCCATTCATTCGAGCCTTGCGAAGGAGCTCGGAGCCGCTGCCACGGAGGACGGATGTATCGAGGTCGATCGCCATCAGCGTACGACCGTCAAACATCTCTACGCAGCTGGGGACGTTGTCTACGGACTGGATCAGATCAGCGTGTGCAACGGCCAGGCGGCAATCGCCGCAGTGGCGATCAGGAACGACCTCAGCGCAGAACAGCAATTATCTTGGCCGCCTGCGGCACGTCAGGCTTTCTTGTCGCCGGAGCCGGATGTCGGCAATCCATGAAAAGTATCGAGATATTCCTCCCCATGAAAGCCAATGACGGGACGCCGTTCCGGGGGGAGGTCTTCGACCGGATCGAGGACGAGCTCACCGAAAAGTTCGGTGGCGTGACGGCCTACAAGCGTGCGCCGGCCGAGGGCCGATGGAATAGCGGCGGCGAGATGCAAGTCGATCAGATCGCAATATTCGAGGTTGTCGCCGACGGTATCGATCATGCTTGGTGGAAAAGGTTTCGTGCTGCCCTCGAGGAAAGCTTACGGCAGGAGAAGATCCTGATCACGGCGCGGGAGATTGAGGTACTCTGAGGGAAAGGCGGGGATACGGTATCCCCGCCTGAGTCAATTCGTGCTCCACCGGGCGATCGGTTCCCTCCCAACCTGATTGCCTAACGCTCCGGTAGGTTCGGCAATGGAGGGCTCGCCATCGTTCGCGGCGTCATGGTCTTCGCGTTTCATGCGCTCCCGGATTCCGCCGCCGATGCCGGCACCCTCAGCCATCGGCTCGTAGATACTGCCCGTCGTGTTGGGTGCAGGCCAAGCTTTCTGCACTTCGCGATCGGCGATGTTGGCCGACAGGCGCTCGGTTAGATCGGGGAAGAGAAGATGAGATAGGTTCGAGGCCTTAGCCGTCATGCCGACCGGCATCTCCTCCTCGGGATCGGTGCAGGCACGCACAATCGCGTCGATGACGATCTGCGGATCGTCCATGGCCATCATCCGGGGCTCATGGCCGGTGTAGTTGGCAGCATGCGTCCACCACGGGGTATCAACCGCCCAGGGCATGATCGTCGCTACCTTGATGCCCTGCTGCTTCGTCAGACGCAGCTCCTCGTTGAGCGACCGGCTCAGACTGAGAACGGCCGCCTTCGAGGCTGCGTAGGATGCCTGGTACGCAAGCGGCACCTTGCTGTCGATCGAGCCGACATTGACCAGCGTGCCGTGCCCCTGGGCGCGGAACAGGCCAAGCGCGGCATGCGCGCCATAGATCAGGCCTTTGAGGTTCACATCGATGATCCGGGCATGATCCTCGATCGGGATGTCCCAGAAGTAGCCCAGCGCCCCGACACCGACGTTGTTGATCCATACGTCGACCTTGCCGAAGCGCTCGACGGCCTGATCCTTCAATACGCCGACATCCACGGCGTTGCTGACGTCCGTGGTGACGGCGAGCGCCTTGCCTCCGCGCGCCGTGATCTGATTTGCAAGTTCCTCGATCAGGTTGGCGCGCCGCGCCGCCAGAACGACGTTTGCACCTTCGGCAGCAAGTTTCTCGGCAGAGCCGCGTCCAAAACCGCTGGAGGCGCCGGTGATGACGATGGTCTTAGCGTTCAGATCCGGGTTTGGCATGTGCATCCTCGCATTAGGGTTCGCCTCGCCAACACGTCGGTGCCGCCGTTGGTTCCTCCGAAGGCGTCCTAGGCACCGGTATCGCTGTGAGCGGCACTGACAGGCTTCGATTCCGGCGAGTTCCTGAAGCGAAGGAAGATCGACAACACGACCAGCACCGCCGTCGACAAAAATTCCGACTGCCAGTTCTGGAAAGACTCGAACCAGAATCTTGCATCCCCGAGATAAGACAATCGGGTCTTCACTTCGGTGCTGTGGAGCAGCGCCTCCTGATTGGCGGCAGCCGCGCTTCCCAACCAATGCGCCACGAAGCTGGCGACGAACAGCGCCGTCAACGCGAGCCCGAGCGAATGGGCGTAAATCCACTGCAACGCAGGATGTCTGCTGCGCCAAGTATCGGCCAGCTCGTCGCCGTCCCGTTCGGGCTCGTCGGGATCGCGCGACTCTGCCGAACCTCGCTGGAACAGCGTCGCGGTCAGCATTACGTATGCGCCCATTTGCAGGAACTCGCTCTCCCAGTTCTCGAACAGTGCTGAGAGGAACGAGCCTGAGGCCACGTACTCAAGAATGCCAATAGGAGGCTGTTGGTGGCTTGACAGCATCTCGTTTTCGACCGTCAGGCCGGACGCCACCATTCCCGAGATGCATAGAGCGGTCAGCACCAGCAGCGTGATCGTCAGACCGTTGTCGCGCAAGAATTTCATCTAACCGCCCACTGCTGTCATTCGGTTGCAGGCTCCAAACCGTTGGACGCGGTATTGGTTCACGCAAGGCGTGATAGCTAATCCACCATTCGGAAGCGTCCCCGGTCGGAACGGAGCGACCGATGCGTGCGCGAACTTTGGAATGTCTCGAAACCGAATTTACCCAGGGGCGTTGGAGGCTCGATAACCCGGGAGTTTCCGATGAACGCGATGCGAGAAGAGAGCCGGTCCGTCTGGATGGACGTGGAGGTGGCGCCCGATGCCGCCCCGCTCACGGAAGACACGAAGACGGACGTGGTAGTTGTAGGCTCCGGGATCGCCGGCCTGTCGATCGCCTACGAACTCGTGCTCCGTGGCCAATCGGTACTGGTGCTGGACCGGGGACCGATCGCCGGTGGCATGACGTCCAGGACGACGGCCCATCTCGCGCCCATCTGCGACGACTCCCTGGCCGAACTTCTTTCGATGCGCGGCAAGGAATTGGCCCAGGGTTTCCAGGCCAGCCAGAGCGCGGCGGTCGATCGTATCGAGACGATCCAGCAGGAGCTCGGCATCGACTGTGAGTTTCGCAGGTTGGATGCGCTTCTGTTCCTCGATCCGAAGAGCAAGCCATCCGTTCTGGATGACGAAGTGGAGGCCGCCGGCGAGATCGGCGTCGCGGTCGAGCGCGGTGAGGGATTGCCGCTGCGCACGTTGGAAGACCGGCCGTATCTACGGTATCCCGAACAGGCGACCTTCCATCCCCTGAAATATCTTCGTGGCTTGGCCGAAGCCTTGCAGGAAAAAGGTGCTCGCTTCCATCCTTTCTCCGCAGTGGCAAAGATCTCCGAAGATAAGACGGGCGTACACATCGCGCTGGAAACCGGGCACACGGTCGACGCGTCCTTCGTCGTCGTCGCGACGAACTCCCCGATCCACGACCTTTTCGCCCTCCACACCAAGCAGGCTCCTTATCGAACCTACGCGATGGGCTTTGAGATCGAGCGGGTTGCTCTTGCCGACGCCCTCTATTGGGACACCGAGGATCCGTATCATTATGTGCGCCTGACCTCAGGCTCTGATGGCAAGGACGTCCTCATCGTCGGTGGCGAGGATCACAAGACGGGCGAGGCCAACGACGCTCATGTGCGCTTTGCAGCCCTCACATCTTGGATCAAGACGCTCGTTCCGGAGCTGTACCGCTGGTCGGGGCAGGTCATGGACACGCTCGATTACGGCGCCTTTATTGGCCGCGAGGCCCATCGGAACCGAACCTTCGTCACGACAGGGGATTCCGGCCAGGGCATCACGCACGGCGTCGTTGCCAGCCTGATCATTCCCGACCTGATCGAGGGCAAGGAAAACAAGTTCGCGACCGTGTACGAACCGGCGCGCAAGCCGACCAAGGCCGCGATGACTTTCGTGAGCGAGAACAGCACCGCCATCACCAATCTGGCCAAGTATCTTGCGCCTGGGGAACTCGCATCCGTCGAGGAGCTGGAGCCCGGGCAGGGCGCGATCATCCGGGACGGCCTCACCAAGATCGCCGCCTACCGCGCCGAGGACGGAACGCTCTACCAGCGCTCCGCCGTCTGCACCCATCTCGGTTGTCACCTGCAGTGGAACGCCTTCGAGACGTGCTGGGACTGTCCGTGCCACGGATCGCACTTCGCGCCCGACGGCACCGTGCTCAATGGCCCGGCCATCGCTCCCTTAGCGGAAATCCCGACCGGCTCAGATGCCGAGGCGGAGGCGTGACCGTGAGCTGGGTCAGCATGGTGGGTTTCGCCGCGGCGCTCTGCTCAACGATCAGTTTCGTGCCTCAGGCCGCCCGCATCGTTCGGACCAGGGATACCAAATCGCTGTCGGCACCGATGTATGCGTTGACGACGACGGGCTTCTGCCTCTGGTTCGCCTACGGGGTCGCGCTCGGGCAATGGCCTTTGATCCTGACCAACGGCATCTGCGCCGTACTGGCAGGCTTCATCCTGTTCATGACCCTCGCCAGTAAGAAGGTGAAGGACGCCACGGCGGAGACGCTGCAATGATCCATCATCTATCGGTCGGCACGAACGACATCGCCAGCGCGCGAAGGTTCTACGACGCCATTATGCCCGTCCTCGGGATGCGCTTGCTTAACGGCTCGGCGGGATCGGCCGACTACGGCGCCGCCTCATTCCTGTTCAGTGTCGAAACGCCCTTGGACGGCAAGCCCGCGACGCCCGGCAACGGTGTGCACGTCGCCTTCGCCGCCGGCCGGCGGGCGATGGTCGATCTGTTCTACGAGACGGCCCTGGCCCATGGCGGGCGCGACGCCGGCCCTCCCGGCCTGCGCCCGCAGTACGATGCCCACTATTATGGCGCTTTCGTCCTCGATCCCGATGGCAACAAGATCGAGGCGGTCACCTACTCCAGCAAGTGACAGCTTCGGCTTCTTGTTGAGCCGCAGTTCGATCGCGACATAAACGGCTGAACCTTTTCACGAAGACGGGCGTTGCAGGGCTAACGGCGGGGGCTCATCGGGAAAAATCATCATGGATCGTCGCACGCTCATTCAAGCTTCCCTCGCAGCATCACTGTTTCCGGCCGCGGCCCTCGCCCAGACCAGCGCGAATATGCCGACGCCCGAAACACGCCACGCCGCTGAGACCCTGGAAGCCGGCATGGTTTCCCTGGAGACGAGCAAGGCCGCGCTCGCCAAGTCGGCTGATGCGGCGCTCAAGCGCTTCGCCGAATTCGAGGTCGCCGAGCAGGAGACCATCGCCAAGGTCGTGAAGGCGGCGTCCAAGATGCCGGAAGGAAACCCGCCGAAGCTTGGGACCGAAGCCCAGTCCATGATCGACAAGCTCAAGGCGATGCCGGCCGGGAAAGAGTTCGACATGGCGTACTTCAAGGGACAGATGGATGGTCACACCAAGCTGCTGAAGATCCAAGAGACCTATCTTGGCGCCGGCAAGGATCCGACCCATCGCGCGATCGCGATGCTCGCGATGGGCCATATCAAGGAACACCTCGCCAACCTCGAAGGCATGAAAAAGACGATGGCCGGCTGAGCGTCCCGTTAAGTTGCCCCGGCCCGATCGAGGGCCGCACCTTGCCGGTGTTCTATGGGCCCGCTCTGCCTTCGTAACAGTGTCCCGAGGCCGAGCGAGCCTGCCAAGTCAATCCGAGGCACACGGGTCTCGCCGTGCACGAAGCAGGGCCCGCCCTGGTCTCGCAGACAGGCTGGCGGGCGTGGCGGGACCCGCCCGCACATTCGGGCGCTTGGACAATCGGGTGGTATTCGATCGGCTGATCTCGCGCGCTCAACCCGGGAGGTCGGAGGGCATAGGTCGAGGCGACAGCGTCACGGCATTAGAAGGCTAAGCGCCCACGACGGACGGCGGCGGGCCGGGATCGGTGCCGCTACGGGCCTTCGCCGCGCGATCCTCGAATTGTTTGCGTATCTGCTCAATCTTGTCCTCGTCGAGCTGCTCCAGATCCAACAGCTCCTCGCGCGCTCCCTCCAGCCGCACGATCAGCTCGTCGAGCTTGATCTGCATCGCAGCCGTGTCGCGGTTCTGGCTGTTCTGGATGATAGAGACCATCAAGAAGGTGACGATGGTAGTCGAGGTGTTGATCACCAGCGGCCAGGTGGCGTTGAAGCCGGACAGCGGCCCCGACAACGCCCAGGAGACGACGATCGCGAGGGCGACGAAGAAGGTGGTGGGCTTGCCCGTCCATCGCGCGGTGCCTTGCGCCAGTCGGGTGAACAGGGACTGCTCGGTGCCGAGATCGCTCAGGCCATCGTTTATCGACTTGGGGTCTGGCTGGGTCTCGCTAGAGGTGAGGTCCTATAGATCAAGCGGCGGGCGGCCTTCGATTACGCGTCCGGGACGACGTGCTTCCGGTCCGCAAACCGACATTAGGGCCAGTTGCATCGACCGGGTAATGTGAGATGGATCGCGCCCGCGGGGGTCTTGCGACGCGGCGATCGCAGGGTGGAACCATTCCTGCGACGGCGGGTTCTGCATGGTTTGGCTGATAATGGAATGGGGGCGTTCCGCACTATGACTTCGGTGGAGGACGTTACGGGCGATCGCTATCGATTGCTGGTCGAAGCGGTCACGGACTACGCGATCTACATGCTCGACCCCGACGGCAAGGTCGTCAGCTGGAACCCGGGGGCTAGGCGTTTCAAGGGCTATGAGGACCATGAGATCATCGGCCAGCATTTCTCGCGCTTTTACACGCCGGAGGACCAGGCGACCGAGCTGCCGGCGAGGGCACTCAGGATCGCCCAGAGCGAAGGGCGGTTCGAGAACGAGGGCTGGCGCGTCCGCAAGGACGGGACCCGTTTCTGGGCCCACGCATCATCGATCCGATCGTCCATCCCGTGAGCGGACGCGCCCTGGGCTTCGCCAAGATCACGCGCGATCTGACCGAGCCCAAGAGGCAGCAGGAGGCCCTGCGGCGAAGCGAGCAGTCCTTCCGGCTCCTGGTCGAGGGCGTGACAGACTACGCCATCTACATGCTCGACGAAGCCGGCACCGTCACCAACTGGAATGCCGGCGCGGAGCGCATCAAGGGATATCGCCCCGACGAGATCATCGGCCGGCACTTCTCGGTCTTTTACACGGAGGAGGAACGCGAGACGAAGGTCTGGGAGCGGGCCCTGGCGACCGCGCGCTCCGCAGGGAGCTACCAGACGGAAGGGTGGCGGGTTCGCAAGGGAGGCGAGCGTTTCTGGGCGAGCGTGGCGCTCGATCCGATCCGCGACGATCAGGGCAACATCATGGGCTTCGCCAAGATCACCCGCGACATGACCGAGCGGCGCAAGTCCGACCAGGCCCTGGAGGCCGCGCGCGAAGCACTCTACCAGTCACAGAAGATGGAGGCGCTCGGGCAACTGACCGGCGGCGTCGCCCACGACTTCAACAACCTGCTCAACGCCGTCGTCGGTAGCCTGGAACTGCTGCGCAAGCAGGTGACAGACGAAAGGCAGCTCGGCCTGATCGAAAACGCCCTTAAGGGCGCGACACGCGGCATCACGCTGACGCAGCGCATGCTCGCCTTTGCCCGGAAGCAGAATCTCCAGGTGAGCTCGGTGAACGTCTATGAACTCGTCGCCGGGATGACGGACCTGCTGAGCCGCTCGCTCGGACCCTCCATCGAATTGGAGACCTCCTTTCCGACCAGCCTCAAGCCCGCGGCGGCCGATCCGAACCAGATCGAGCTGGCCATCCTGAACCTTGCCGTGAACGCGCGCGACGCCATGCCGGACGGCGGCAAAATCACGGTCTCGGCGCGGAACGAGACGGTCGCCGCCGGGGGCGCCGGCCCGCTGCAGCCCGGCGAATATGTCCGCCTGGTCGTCAAGGACGCCGGCACCGGAATGGACCCGGAGACCCTCGCAAGGGCCTCCGAGCCCTTCTTCACGACCAAGGGCGTCGGCAAGGGGACGGGCCTGGGGTTACCCATGGTGCTCGGCACGGCGGCGCAGCTGGGCGGTCGCCTAGAGCTTGAGAGCCGGGTCGGGGAGGGCACCACCGCGACGCTGTGGCTGCCGGTCAGCAAGCCGTCTTCTGGGCCGATTGCAGACATTGCGAGTGTGGATGCTTCGCCTGCCGAAACGACCCCCTCGATCCGGGTGCTGGCGGTGGACGATGACGCCTTGGTCCTCATGAACACGGTCGCATTGCTGGAGGATTTGGGGCATCAGGTCGTCGAGGCCAGTTCCGGGCGCGAGGCGCTCCGGATATTGGGCGAGGACGCCGCCTTCGATCTCGTCATCACTGACCAGGCGATGCCGCACATGACCGGAAGCCAGTTGATCATCGAGTTGAACGACCGGTGGCCCGACATCCCGATCATTCTCGCGACCGGGTACTCCGAGGTGCCGGCCAGTCTGCCTGCCCACGTCAAGCGGCTGGGGAAGCCGTTCTGGCAAAAGGACCTTGAAAAGGCCATCGCGGATTCCAGCGCGGGTAGGGCTCGACGTTAGGAACCTGAATTGAACAGTCGCTGAAGGCCAGGAACGGTGTGCGAAACGGGGCGGGCCGTTTCGATCTAGGTGGGCGTCGATCCAATCATGGCTTTGACATCCCGTCTCATGTCGACCAGCGGCGTGGACACACCCGCCAGCATCGATGAAATGGCTGGGGAGCCTGATGAAGATTGCCAAATATCCGCTGGTCCTTGCGGCCGTATCCGCTGCGATGGGCGTGCTGGCCTGTTTGGTGGTGGCAAACCTGCTGCCCGAGCGACGCGAGCTCGAGCAGCCGTTGCCCACCATCTCGCGTCTTCCGACGCCCAGTTCCGGACATCGATGGGAGCGCTGTTCGGCTCCAACAGCATTCCTGGAAACAGGGTGGAGACGCTGGTCAACGGCAACGAGATTTTCCCGGCATGCTTCGGGCCATGCGCGCGGCCAGTAACACCATCACCTTCGAGACCTACATCTACTGGCGTGGTGACATAGCGGACCAGTTCGCCGATGTGCTCGCCGAGAAGGCGCGTGCGGGCGTCAGTGTGAAGGTCCTGCTTGATTGGGTTGGAAGCATCCCGATGGACGAAGGCCTGATCCAAAAAATGCGGACGGCTGGCGTCGAGGTGGTTCGATTCCGCCCAGTCAAGTGGAACACGATCGACCGCATCAACAACCGGACACACCGCAAGCTCCTGATCGCCGATGGCCGCATCGGCTTCACGGGCGGCGTCGGCATCGGGGACGAATGGAATGGTGATGCCAGGACGCCCGCAGAATGGCGCGACACGCACTACCAACTCGAAGGGCCGGCCGTCTCGGAGCTTCAGGCCGCCTTCGCCGAGCATTGGATCGAGGCCACCGGCGAACTGCTGATGGGGGATCGGTACTTTCCGGCGCTGGCACCCATCGGGGACTTCGACGCGCAGGTCGTGGTGAGTTCGACCCATCAGCGCAACGTGATGCATCTCATGCTCATGACGGCCTTCGCATCCGCCGAGAGGAATATCCGCATCGGCACGCCGTATTTCGTGCCCGACGCGATCACCCGTAGCCAACTTCTGGAAGCGAGGAAGCGCGGAGTGGAGATCGAGATCATCGTCCCGGGCGCAAAGACGGATGCGCGGGTTGTCAGGAACGCGTCGCGCTACTTCTGGGGAGAGCTGCTCCGGGCGGGCGTCAGGATCCATGAGTTCGAGCCGACGATGTATCACAGCAAGGTCGTGATCGTGGACGGGATCTGGACGTCGGTGGGATCAACCAACATTGACGAGCGTGCGCTTCGCCTGAACGACGAAGCGAACATCAATTTCCACGACCGGCGTTTCGCTCAACGCCAGATCGAGCTGTTCGAGGCCGATCTCAAGCGGTCGACCCTCTATACGTTGGCCAGATGGGAACAGCGGACCTTTACGGAAAAGTTGTCCGACTGGCTGGCTAGCCTGCTGCGCTCACAAGTCTAGATCAGATCGAGGCATGGAAGCGTTCCGTACTGCGAAGCGGTCGCGCCTTTCGGCAAGGTAAGGAAAGGACGCCGACGGCGCGATAACCTTCTGGATTCAGCTTTTCGAACGGATGGCGATCTGGAGCAATTCCATTTTCGCCGCGAACTCATCAAGCGCAATTGGTTTGCTGATCGTGCCCAGCGACACTGCCGCGTGCTCGGCCGCAATATGTTCCTGACCGCTGATGAAGAGCGATACGATTCCGCGCTCATACAACCATGCTGCGGCTGCCGGGCCGGTCGCGCCATCGGCGAGATCGATGTCGACCAACGCCGCATCCATCTCAATCCCGTCGATGGACGCCTTGAGATCGGAAAAGCTGGCGAGCGATCCGGCGAATATGTGTCCAAGGTCTTCGATCATGGCTTCGACATGAAAGACGATCAGAGGATTGTCTTCCAGATAGAAAATGCGAAGAGGCCTGTTGGCGGTCATGAGCTCCGAGGGGTCTGTGTCAGCCGAGATAGAGGCGCCTGAGCCATGAACCGCAATCCCTCGGGCGCGAAAGCGAAGGTCGGGCGTGACCCGAACAGACCTGTCAACGCCGAGCGCATATAGCGTGTTCCATAGCCGACGCGGGTCGGCTCGACGACCGGTGGACCTCCTGTTTCGGCCCAATGCATCGTGAGGACCGGATCCGGGGCCGGGGACAAGTCCCACGTCACCGCCACGTGCCCTTCCGGCGTAGACAACGCGCCGTATTTGATGGCGTTTGTCGCCAGCTCGTGCAGGCAAAGCGCCAGAGTGGTGCCGGCCGCGCGCGACACGAGCACGGCGGGGCCGCTGATCTGGATGGCGGATCGCTCCTGGGAGCGGTAGGGGGCGAACGTGGCGCCGACGACCTGATCCAGCGCGATCTCGTCGGCTCCCTCGTCAAAAGCGACGGCGTGGACGTTCGATAGTGCGCTCAGGCGCCCGGCAAAATCTTCCGACAAACCGTCGATCGAGGTCGCACCCCGCCGCGTCATCTGGAAAATCGAAATCACACTGGCGAGGATATTTTTGACGCGATGATTGAGTTCGAGCCGCAGCTCGGTTTCGCGTTCGAGATAATCCCGCACCTCGCGTTGTCGGAACCGCGTGAGAAGCGCCGATTGAATCCCGCTGACCAGTTCCAGCGCGGCGACGGGGCGTTGATGGAACGTCTGGCGCGACCGTGGCCAAGCGGCGGTCAGCGCCGATTGAATTTGCCGGGCAGGCGCCGCCCGGTCGAGCAGGATGACGATCGGAATTTCTGACCAGTTCGGCTGGTCTGCCAAAAATTGCGCTATAACTTTAATCGCGGCGGGGTTCAGGGCCTCGTGGGTAACGACGACAACCCCGGGCAACTCCGCAAGACGATCGCCCAGATCCTCGGCGGTCGCCGCTTGAGCCCGAATTCCGTGCTCAAGCAGAAGCGACGTCATGTACGCGGCATCCTTGCGATAGGGCGCAAGGACGAGCACCCAATCGAGCATGCCGATACCGTCCTGCACGAAAAAGCTCACGCCTCAGGCAGGGGATTGTACGAGATCACGGAGACGCCCGAGCTGGCGATGAAGAGCTCCCGCACGTCGAGGTCATGCGGGCCATGCCTCTTCTTGACGACCGTGATGCTGCGCCTGAGCCGGCCTTCATGCTCCATGATGCGAAGCAGGAGCACTGTGTCTCCGAGGAAGCTGACATCGACGTCTATCCCGACGTTGTGCCCCAGCAGCCCATGCTGCGCCACGATGAGCATCGTCAAGACGTTGGCGCGGGCAAGATGCTTGAGGAGGGATTGGATATCCCGCACGGCTTTATCGCGATGCGGCAGCGAGTTCAGATAGCCCGTGAAGCTGTCGATGACGACGACGCGCGTTTTATTCTCGGCGACGACCTTCTGGACAATCTGCCCGAACTCGCCGGGCGAGATCTCGTTGGGGCTGAAGTCACAGATGACGAGCTGGCCGTCCTTGTGAAACTGGCGAAGGGCCATGCCAAGGCCCTCCGATCGGCGGAAGAAGGTTTCCAGCCGTTCCTCGAACAGGAACAGCGCCACGCTTTCGCCGCGCTGCAGTGCCGCCGTGGCGTAGAGCGATGACATCGTCGATTTGCCGGTGCCGGACTGGCCGATGACAAGTGTGATCGTTCCCGACTCCTGCCCGCCACCGAACATTTCATCGAGCGCCTCCACCCCTGATTTGATGAGCTGTGGCTTGACGACTTCGACTGCAGATCCTGGGACAATTCGTGGGAATACGACGACGCCCTGGCCCTCGCGGATCGCCATGTCGTGGTAGCCATCGGCGAATGCCACGCCGCGCATTTTGCTGACTTCGATGCGACGGCGCACCGCGCCGTACTCCTCAAGTGACTTGTCGAACCGGATCACGCCGTGAGCGATCCCTTCGATTTCCTCACCGCTGCGCTCTCCGCCGTTCGTCTGGGTATCCAGCAGTAGGGCGACGATCCCCTTTTTTGCCAGGAAGGACTTGAACCCCATCAGTTCACGCCGGAAGCGCGGCGTATCGCCGGTGATCAGACGAATCTCAAGGAGAGAATCGTAGACCAGCCTGTCAGGCTTGTGTTCCTCGATGGCACGCTCGATTGCCATGCGGGTTTCGTCGAGGCGAAGTTCCGCTGTCTGAAATATCGTCTGGTCGGCAGCTCCATTGACCGCCTCTGAACCCGAGAGTTCCTCAACGTGGATGCCGTCGAGCGTCCAGCCATGTGATCGCGCAATCGCGCGCAACTCCGCGGCCGTTTGCGAGAGGCTGACATAGATGCAGCGCTCGCCCGCATCGACGCCTGCCCGCAGAAACTGCAGAGCAGCCGTCGTCTTTCCCGCGCCAGGGGCGCCTTGCATGATGTAAAGGTTCGCGCTTGGGAGGCCGCCGCGCAGGATGTCGTCTAACCCAGCAATACCGGAGCTGACGACTGGTGGCTTTTTAGGTTTCGCCATGTTCTGCCGTGATGCTTTCAAATGAGCGCCTGCACCGATAGGCGTCGAAGCTCGGTTATCGAATATGCGACTCGCCGTAGCAGGTCTGGCTACCGAAAAGGGTCTCCGCTCATCGCATAGCGAGCCCTTGCCGCCGGTGAGGTTTGGCCGGAGAGGGCGGATCTGTCCATACGGGCCAAACGAGTTCGTCTTTGGAACCCCCGAGGACCATGGGTACTTCCATCAATTTTTAACTTTCCTGCACACGATGCAGTTCCCATTCCCGCCTACACCACCGGCTCCGTTCTCAAAGCCGCGCAGGTGCCATGTATCGAACATTGTCGTGCCTGATCGACGAGCATGCGGCATGGGTGCTTCCGTTGTCGGTGCTGGTCTGCTGGGTTTCGTGCCACGCAACGTTCGGCTTGCTCAAACAGGCACGTGAAAGCACGGGCTGGGCCGCTGCCATCTGGCTAGTCGCCACCGGTGCCGCCGCCGGCGCAGGCATCTGGAGCACGCATTTCATCGCGATGCTCGGTTACGATCCGCCACTCAGCGTCGGCTATGATGTAGGCCTGACGCTGGCATCACTGGGGGTTGCCATGGCGACGGCTTTCGCCGCCGTGTCGTTGATACGAGGTGCCGCCAGTGCCAGCGAGATTGTCGCGAGCGGCGTCCTGCTGACGATAGGCATCGCATCGATGCATTTCATCGGGATGGCGGGCGTCCGCATTCCCGGTCGCTTTGTCTGGGACGAGGCGCTCGTCGCCTTGGCACTCGCGTCCGGTATCCTGCTGACTTGCGCGGCGTTGTTCGTGTTCATCCGCCGGCCGACGCGCTACCCCCGTGCCGTTGCAGCATCATTTCTGGCCTGCTCCATCGGGACCTTGCACTTCGTCTCGATGGCGGCAGCGCGAGCGGTGCCGGACCCGTCGATTGCCGCGCCGGATGATGGGTTGGCGCGGGGGGCACTTGCGGCCGGTATAGCGGCCGCGATGCTGACGATCCTGGCGTTCTCGGCGCTGGTCTTGTTCGCCGACCGCCTCAGGCGCGCCAACCGCGAGCTAGCATCGCATGGTGCAGCGCTGCGCGTCAGCGAGGAGCGTCTGGGGCGAGCCCTCGATGCGGGAAGCGACGGCCTATGGGACTGGAATATCGGCACGGGCCAAACCTGGTTCTCCGACCGCTGGGCAACGATGCTGGGCTACGAGCCAGCAGAGCTTGAGGGCCATGTTCGTACTTGGCAACGCCTGATCCATCCTGAGGACGAGCCAAAAGCTTTGGAGCTCTTGCAGGCCCATTTCGACGGCCACTCGCCGGTCTACGAGTGCGAGCATCGGTTGCGCCGCAAGGACGGCAGCTGGGGTTGGGTGCTCGCGCGCGGAAAGATCGTCGAGCGCGATGCTCTGGACCGGCCCCAACGCATCGTCGGCACACATATCGACATCGAGCAACGCAAGATCGCGGAGCAGCGGATTGCGCACATGGCGCGTCACGACGGGCTGACCGACCTGACCAATCGGGCCTGCTTCCACGAACTTCTGCGTTCCGCATTGCGGGAGATTGCCAACGGCGGCAGCGGCTGCGCGGTGATGTGCCTAGACCTCGACCGCTTCAAGTCCGTCAATGATACGGTCGGTCACATGGTCGGCGACCAGCTGCTGAAGCTCGTCGCTGCGCGGATTGCCGGGTGCGTCCATCCCGCGGACACAGTGGCGCGGCTGGGGGGCGACGAATTCGCCGTTTTGGTTAAGAATAACCCGATGGAAGAAGGCCTCGGCCGCCTTGCCAAGGAGCTGATCCTGGCCGTCGGAAAGCCGTTGTTCTTTAATGGGCAGACCGTCGACGTCGGCCTTAGCATCGGGATCGCGCGCGCTCCAAAGCACGGCCTCGTCGCTGAGCTTCTCTTCAGCCGGGCCGATCTCGCCCTTTACCGAGCGAAGGCCGAGGGCCGCGGTTGCTATCGGATGTTCGACGCAGCGATGGACGAAGCCATTACGAGGCGACGCGAACTCGAACGCGATCTCAGAACGGCACTGGCGAACGGGGAATTGGAACTGCACTATCAGCCGCAGATGAATGCTAGGACGTGTGAACTCGTAGGCTTCGAAGCCCTCGCACGTTGGCGGCATCCGGCGCGTGGCTCCATACCTCCAAGCGAGTTTATTCCGCTGGCCGAGGAGACCGGCCTCATATCGGCGCTCGGAGAATGGGTCTTGCGGACCGCCTGCAGCGAGGCCGCGCGCTGGAGCCGGCCTCTCAAGATCGCAGTCAATCTGTCGCCTCGGGAGTTCCAGCAGAGCGACCTTCCCGACCTCATTCTCGGCATCCTGACGGAGACCGGTCTGTCCCCGGCCCGGCTGGAGATTGAAGTCACCGAGACGGCGATCTTCGCCGATAGGGACCGCGCGCTGTCGATCCTGCGGCGGCTGAAGGCGCTTGGAATCAGCATCGCGATGGACGACTTCGGAACGGGCTACGCTTCGCTGGCGACCTTGCAGGCCTTCCCCTTTGATAAGATCAAGATCGACAGATCCTTCGTCGGACAGGTCGAAACCTGCCCGCAGGCCGCGGTGATCGTTCGCACCGTTCTGGGACTGGGACGCAGCCTCGGCATCGGCGTCGTAGCGGAGGGGGTCGAGACCGCTGGCCAGGTGCAGTTCCTGATCGACGAGGAGTGTGAAGAACTCCAAGGCTATCTGTTCGGGAAGCCGCAGCCGATCGAAAGCTTCCCTGAAGCCATGTGCGGCCGGCAGACAACCGACGCCGCGATCAGGGCGGTGCCGGTTAGAGCTCGCGCGCAAATGGCGGTTGCATCGTAGCTCTAGTCCATTGCATTAAGCTGCAATGGCGGGGTTGGCCACTATGTAGTGACGGTGAATTACGACGCCCGTTCGTGACGGATGCACGTTTGCTCGTGGAAGATAATTCGTGATGTGTGACCGCGCGAGCAAGTTTGATTCCGAGGCATGCAGTGGCGCCAGCGCGCCCGATTTCAATCTGGTGTCTCAGGGTGGAATCGTCGGAAGCCATACCTGAAGCCATGGATCCGAAGCACCCGTGAAACGCTGCCGACGCCGAGCTTAACGCTCTCGCTATAGCTGTTCCGCTGGAACGCGGGCGTCGGAGTGGGCCGACCAAGCTGATCGTGATAGTGACCGCCCAAGGCTAGACCACGTCGTGGTTTCCTGACGGGCGCGTGAGCCTGCGGAGAGTTAGAGGGCGGACGCGATAGCCGTGACGGGTTGAAGTCGGGAGAAAGGCTTCCGGCGCCCGTCGCGGAGAACCGCGATGTCCAGAACCACCGCCCGCGCTCGTCCCAGTTCTGACCGGGCGAGCCTTTACGACGACATCACCAACAAGATCCTCGCCAAGTTGGAGGCTGGGCGCGTGCCATGCCCTTGGACTGAGGTTGGTGAAAAAAGACATCGTCGCGCGAGGCCTGGGTTTTTGGCCCCGCAAGCGCGGCGGCGCAGGCGCTGGCGGAGTTTGAGCGTCGCAGATCCGACGGCGAGCGCAAGCGAGTAGCTATCTTCAGGAGGCGCGGCAACTACATTGTCGCCCCGTGCCGGAGTGCGATTGACGAGACACGAATTTTTCGGTGCAGAGTTTGAAATCACGCGCCGTCGCTTGCCTGTGTGGGCTAATGGCCTAAAGCCATCGAAGTGCCCCGGAAATTGCGTATGACCTCGACCCTCTGCGCGCTGGGTCACCGTTACCAAATGATGCTTCCTCATCGGCGAAACATCCGTCGAAGCTCTCAACCTCATCGGCCTCGTCGTCGTAAAGCATCTTGCTGAGGACGACATAACGGCTGATCGTTGTCGGTGTAACATCGCGGATGCATCTCTCGCGCAACTTGGCTCGTGATGCACGATCATTGCGCAGCTCCGGGGGATGGATTACGTACTCCTCACTCCACTTCAGCATGCGCTGCAGATTCAGATCCCAACTGAGGCAGGCCTGCTGGATACGCGTCAGCGGCTGCTTTGCCCGAGCGGGTTCGAAGACCGTGAGAACTGCCCCTACCGCGAGTGATATCGACACCTGACGTCTCGCCATGCGGCCGCCCCCCAAGCATCTCGCTCGACATTCTCTTAGCGCATTCTGCAGAAGGCGGTAGTTCGACGCTCTGCATGAATGCCAAGGCGTCAAAAAAGGCCTCCCACCGGCCGACGCGTGATGTGGGAGAAGTGATTGACCGGCTCGTTGGCAGCCACCGCTGCTGCAATGGGAAATCGCCAGCGGCGCAATAAATCTGCCTGATCTAATCCGCACATCGCGTCATCTATTTGGAAGCTGCGGTACAATGCCTCGATACGACGTCAGAAGACATCACGCTGCAACCGGGGCGGCTGCGGTAGGGGCTCGTTTGAGACTGTGCGAAGCTCGACCTCCCTCTCGATCTCCAGGAGGGCACGCGCATACTCATGGGCGATTTCAGGGGCCTGCGCGGCCATTGAAACGGCCCAATGCTTCGAAGCGACTGTAGCAACCTCGTAATCGCCACAGAGCTCCCGAAGGAGTGGGTTGACGTCAACTGCCCGCGGCAGCGCCGCACGAACGTGGGGAAGCCGCAGCATCAGTCGTGCCAAACCCGATCGTTGTTCTGGGGTCATAGCTCGTCCAATCCGGTCGCTGCCAGCGCACCGTCTGGGGAGATGTGCACCGGCGGCTAGCTCGCCGGCCGTGGATCAACCCGTCGAGATGCGCTTGATTTGACCGATTAGGTTCGGTTCGCCAAGCACCAAGGGAATCCCGCAACCTTACTCATCCCAGCTGACTTCCAGGCCTTGAAACTGCACTCCGCGGCATTTTAAATTCTCGGAGTTGATTTCCGGCAAGGAGGGGAAAGTGCCGTTCTCGTCGTTGACCGATTACATTGACCTCGCTCGGGCCCAGGCCGCGTTAGAGGCCGCCTGGAACGACGTCAGTACGACTATTCCCGAAGAGATGGCTCAAAAAGAACGTAAACGGCTGGCCTATATGGTAGCGACCCTGGTCGGTACGGCCGAGAACGAGGCCGATCTGAAGGAGCGGGCCCTCGACCGGTTCCGACAATCGCTCGTCGCATAAAATGGCCGTGCAGGATTTATCGCTATTCGCTGGGCCCGCGCCCGGCTCACCACGTTCGTTTCGAGGTGGCGAACGTTACGCTTCTTCGCGCGCCGTTACGCGACCGCGTCGGATGGGTTCCCGGCTTTTGCATGAGGCCACGGCAAGGCTCTTCAGATCGCGTCCTTGGCGACGGGCTGAGATCGCCGCGCAATATCCAAGAGTTGACGAGATAGTCGGGGTCCGCAGACCTGGTTCTTGTCGTGGCCCTCGCGAGCCAACTGCTTGCGTATGTCCTCGACACACGAGCAGGCGCCAGAGCCTGCTAATTCAAAAGCTCTTTCAAGTGAGGTTTGGCCTGGCCTTATTGAGTTCATCTTCGTCTCGGGTGCTAGCCCATGCTCAATCGGTGGGGCGCTTACGGGAAGTCAAATAGCGCGATACCGCCTGCTCCAGGGAGGCTCGCTCACGGCCCAATGAAGATTGTTCGGCGCCTTCTCCAAAAAGCGCAAACGTACCAACGCCTCCCGGAACTGATCGCTGCTGGTGATGGCGAAGTCGACGCACTGCAAAATCGAACCTGTACTCTGGCGCATGGGTATCCTCCATGCGTAGTCTCTACCCGACCTGACCGGGCGCAATGTCAAATGACAGGTCTCAGCCGCGCGCTGCGGGGGGCGGCAGCGCATGGTTCGAGTCACTGGCGCCGCTAGGAGCCCTCAGGTCACCTCCGAGACCGTTCAATTCCTGGGGGCAAACTGAACGGAAATCGGGACATTTCCTGACCTTCGATCCGACGACTGTCGGATCGAAGGCTTTGGGGAAATAAGTCGCGGTCGAGATCCTTGATTAATTTGCGCGGTCGAACAGGCTTGGTCGCCGCAAAAAGCAAACCAATGACGACAATACGCCTATTACAAAAAATGTCGTTGCTTGCAATTAACCGCGACGATCCCGGTAATATTTAAGATAGGCATTCAATCATTTATCGTCGCCTTTCGAGCGATCTCGTTGCAATAGGCAGCGGGAATTCGAATATATTCGTAACGTCCCGCTCGCCTCATAAGAGGATATCTTCATTATCGGAAGCTTGTCTGCCGACCTTAGTCGGTCTTTCTCGCCAGCCTTTCCGCCGTTCCCCAGCCGGCCTCGGGCGGCTTTCTCTTGCCCGGAGCACCCTATGAGCTTGATGCGAGCCGCGCTGCTTCTACGGCTCTTGTGCGCGATCCCTCTCGGAGCGTTTTGCAGGCTGATCTTCGTACTCTTCCAAGGCGGCGATCAGCCTCTCCCGCAGTTCACGGATTGCAGCCAGCGTCGCCCCGCAACCTCCGCACGTGATCAAGCTTTCGTCGTGTGACCATTCCGGCACCTGCACGGCGAGCGCCCCACACGCTTCACACCCGAAGCGTGGATCATCCGTCGGCATAGGCAAGCCCGCTTTTCCTGTTGCGCAGCGGCAACCGTCGGCGTTCTGGCGGGTGGCGTCTAACGCTGCGCAGCGGCAATCCCCAGCGACACGCCGAGACGGTTAACCACCTCTGAAACCGGGCTTGCCCGAAACTTCGACTTTCCGGAGACATCCCATGAACACTCGCGACGTGCGGGCCGAAGACCAGAACGGCGATCCAAGCTCCAGCGGGGATGCGGCTGGCTGCGATGGCATCGTGGGCCCGCAGACGATCAGGGCACTGCAGGCGGCCGTCGCCGAGAGGTCGGAGCCCCGGGAGCCAGCGCGGGTCGTACCGTCCGATTGGATACCGGCGGTTCGGCTCGATCGCATCATCGTACACTGGACGGCCGGAGCGCATCGGGCATCGGGGCTCAACAAGAGCCACTACTACATCCTGATCGAGGCCGACGGCATGCTGGTTCGCGGCACGCCTTCGATCGCCGCGAACAGGATCGGCGGCACGGGCCCGCGCGCAAGCGGCTCGATCGGCGTGTCGCTCTGCTGCATGGCAGGCGCGATCGAGAGCCTGTTCAAGGCTGGCAGCGCGGCGATGCCAATGGCGCAGTGGGAGACCCTTCCCGCCGTACTGGCTGACCTCTGCCGGCTCTTCGGCATCCCGGTCACGCCAAAGACCGTTCTCTCGCATGCCGAGGTGCAAGCGATGCTGGGCATCAAGCAGCGCGGCAAGTGGGACATTTCAAGGCTGGCGTTCGAACCAAAAATCGTCGGCGCAAAGGCCTGCGGCGACCGGCTGCGGCGGGATGTACCGGCGATCCTGTGAGGCGCGCGCGCCCGCGATGATGGGATCCGCTGACAAAGATGCTCCCGCACGACTGAGCGTGCCAAAAATACGAGCCTTGTAGTCCATCCATGTGCCGATTTCTCCGCGACAGGTTGCGCAGCGGACGGTGCCGGTATCGGTGAGCGGTTTGGGGAGCGTCACCGCTGGCGAACCGCATGCCTGACACTCGAAATCCAGCCTGCAGTCCATGGCTATCTCCATCGGAAGCAACACTACGCGGATGATCAAAAACCGTTCCCGCCTGCGGCTGGCAGGCGCCTCGTTTTCCTAGCCCCCAACTACCGGCGCGGCACCGGAGACGATCCAAGATCCTTCTCGGTTTTGGGGGCGTGCGCCGGGTCGACTTGCCCGGCCTGCTCTCGCGCTGGGTCTTCGCATGTTGAAGGTTCAGCCCGACGAAGATCGCCACGACCATCAGGATGACCGCTGAGACGACCACGATGGCTGCCATGCCCAATCTGCGCGGCGATGGGTCTTCGGGCATCTGCGGCGTCCTCTGAAGCTTCATATCCCTCAACTCGGCGCTGCCTGAGCCGTTCCCCTTCCAAGCTGATCATCAACGGAGCACCACCATGAAACATGTCTCGCGGCAATCGCCTTCGCCTGCCTGCTCGCCGGCTGCCAGGTGCTCAGAAACCCGCAGGCGAGCGCGCTTGGGCCGGGCAATGATCTATGCGTTCTGATCCCGAGCGGCTTCGACAGGATCGAAGGGCTCACGATCCGGCCCAGATCAACTACCGCATGCCGCACGGGCTCTGGACGATATGGCAGGAGCTGCCCGTCGTGCGCGTACCGCCATTGCTGGCCTAGCGCCGGCCGTCGCCTCGCCCTCGTAAGGGGCGGCCCTCCGGGCGGTTCCTCCCTAAACTTGGGCCGGTCATCCTTCGGGGTGGCCGGCCCCTTTTTGTTTGGCTCCGGGAACGGCTGCTTCCTCCGCTCGTTGATTCCGTTCACAGACGAACGAGGAGCACGTCATGGACCATTCCAAGCATATCCGCCTTTCCGCGACAGAACTGACGCCTGACATCCTCGACGGCGCGACGATCTACGGCCCCGGCGACGAAACGATTGGCTCGGTTTCCCACGTACACGGGTCTGGGCCGACCAGCCAGGTCGTGGTCGATGTCGGGGGTTTCCTTGGCATCGGAGCAAAGCCGGTGGCGGTACCTCTGAGCCAGCTTGAGTTCATGCGGGACGACGACGGCGACGTTCATGCGGTCACGACCTGGACCAAGGACCAGCTCAAGGACATGCCTGAGCATATCGACCCCTAATCCGGCTATGCCGCGCATCAAAAGGCCCGCTCTCGCTTCGGCCGGGCCGGGCCTTTTTCGTCCTGGAACCGACCTATGAGTTGTCGGGTTGGATCGGTGCATTGGAGGAGGCCGCGATGCCCAAGTTCAACGTCACCACAGACATCGACGGAGAGGTCAGCAAGGACGCTATAGATTTTCCGAGCGAGAAGGCGGCGACCGACGATCTACAGGTAGGTCTTGCGGACGCGGTCAAAGAGAAGCTGCCTGATGGCTCGCACTCGTCTATTACCGGAAGAGTAGATGACGAGAAGGGTCAGGAGATTTATCGGGCTTCGAGCGAATTTCGAGCAAAAAACGCCACCGAGATACGGGACGAGGATAAGCAAGCCGACGAAGCGGTTGAGCAGATCGCCTCAACCCTTGACAAGCACGCGGCGCGGCGTTGAACTTTTTCCAGATGCTACGTTCGATTGTGGCAGGGCTTCTTGCTGTCAAAAGATATTGCCTCGCGTGTCCCCCTGCCTAAAATTCCCCAGAACCAGGGGAGCACCATGCCATTTTCGTCATTGCGCGATCCGTCCGACCTTGCTCGCGCCTATGCTGTGATGGACGCCGCATGGAAGGAAGTCGAAGACAGCATCCCCGAGCCTAATCGCGATGCTGAGCGGTTGAGGCTGGCGTACTTGATCGCCAGCTGTGCGGGGTCGGCGCTAGATGAGGACGCACTCCGGCAGAGCGTCCTGCTGCGTTTCAACGCCCGATCGTTGCAGGACGCAGCGGACTAGTTTGCTCGATTAAGTCCGGAACCAAATGCGCGGAGTGCGGTTGTGATGTCGCGCTGGCTTGCTGGCGCCGTGTGGCTGTGTTGCATGTCCCCCCTTAGGCCCAGCATGGCCGCACGTTTCTACCGCCGACCAGCGCGAGCCGCGGATGTACCGGTCGCTCTGGTTGGGCGGTAGTCAGATTTTCGGAAGCGGCCGTTCGCCCCAGCGCGACGACGGTCAGAAGGCCCGGCACTCCCAACGGAGGCCGGGCCTTTTTCTGTTGCACGCTCTTCAGTGCATTTTTTGGAATTTGGCCTGCTCAAGATTGGCGCTGGCCAGCATCGCCTCGAGCTTTGCGAGGGCTGACGCCGGCAACCTGAGCTCAAGGTTGGCCTCATCCGGGATTTCAAGGTTGATGAGCGCCCCTTCGCTGGGGTCCGAGCTCACCATGATCTGATTGATATCCGTCACGACAATGACGCGGCTCGGCTTCTTCGGCATCGCTCGTCCTTCAGTTGCGTCTGACGCAGAATTTGTCGCGTGCCGGCAATGTTTCAAGAGTGCCGACCGATCCTGGGAACGATTCGCCAAGGCCGCCGTTCCGACTCCCGTGAGTGGGAGTTGCGTCATGTGTGCCCAGCGAATGCTTCGTGCCGGTTTAGCGTCCGACATCATCGCCAGCCGGCCCGACCATCGCGTTGACGAGCGGCAGGGCGTGCTCGATCTGGGGGAACCCGATGCCCCCGACGGTGAGACTGCAGAGCAGATCATCTATCGATTGTCCTACGCGCTCACGGCGCTTCGGTCCCAGCTGGCGCGCGAGGGTCTCACAGAAGAGGTCTATCCGCGCTTCCGAGCCTATAGCCCCAGCCGAGGGTGGACCTACAAGCAAGACAAGATCGGGCATCAGGCGCAGCGCTTCGCCAAACATCTGGATCGCGTGACTTCAATCCACGCCGTTGGCGAGCTGACTGATGGCGACGCCGCTGGTGTCAACGCTGACATCGCCATGATCGCGGAGGAAGCGGACAGCCTCATCACGGCCCTGATCCGCGACGCCGAAGCGCGCGGCTTGGAGGCGACCGGCCCCTGGATGAAAATCCCGCTGGTCGAGTGTCAGGAGTTCGAGGTGGTCACGCCCGATCCTGTTCTGGCTGAAGCCGACGATTCCCACGACCGGAAGTTGAACTCTTAGACGTGTGGAGTTGCGTTGGTGTGTGCGCGTCGCGTTTTACGATCAGGCCCGGCAGCCGAGATCGCCAGGAGTCCGCTGCCGAAACGCCGCGATGCCCGCCAGCGGGCGCTGGCCTTCGATCCCATGCCCGATCGTGTCGAGCCCTGCCTGGCGCTGCTGGCGTCCAGGCCACCCATCGGCGATCAATGGGCCTACGAGGTGAAATGGGACGGCTATCGCCTGGCCGTTCACATCGAGCCGGGTGCGGTCAGGATTATCACGCGTGGCGGCCACGACTGGACCAGGCGTTTCCCGTCGATCGCTCATGATGTGCGCGAGCTCGCGCTCGACACCGCCATCCTCGACGGCGAGGCCGTGGCGCTCGATGCGCGCGGGGCTTCCGACTTCGGCGGGCTCCAGAAGGCGCTCGGCGGGCGCGGCGGGAAGCGCTTTGCTTCGGAGGCGATCTTCTATGCATTCGACCTGCTCTATCTCAACGGCCGCGATCTCCGCGCGCTGTCGCTCGACGAGCGCCGCAAGATGCTCGCGGACCGCCTGGGTGCCGGTCACAGCTCCATCCGGCTCAGTGAGGAGGTCGATGCCGACGGGGCGCAGTTTATGAAGCTGGCGTGCGAGCTCGATCTCGAGGGCATCATCGCCAAACGCCGCGACGCTCCCTACCGCTCGGGCCGCGGTGGCGAATGGCTCAAGATCAAATGCGTCCAGTCCGAGACCTTCCTGATCATCGGCTGGGAGGCGTCAGCGGCGGCCTTGGGCGGCATCGGCCGGCTCCTTCTGGCGGCGCGGCGTGGCAGCGCCCTGGTGTATGTCGGTAGTGTCGGGACGGGCTTGACGACGAAGACGGCCACGGAGCTGCGCCGGCGCCTGATGAGCCTCCTGATCGACAAGCCAGCCGTCACCGGCATTGCCAAGAAGGGCATGCGCTGGGTCGAACCGACGCTGTCGGCAGAGATTGCATTCCGCGCCTGGACGAACGATGGCAAGCTCCGCCACGCCTCCTTCAAAGGCGTCAGAGACGATGCCGACGCGGGTGAAATTTTTGTGATCGATCCGGTGAGGGATTGTGCCGCTACGATGCGGTAGATCCAGTGGCGTTACCTTGCCTTGCGTCCCAAAGCTCGACGGCTTCGATCAGCATCTGCAGCCGGGTCTCTTCGCGCGAACCTTCCAGAGCGCCGGTCAGCTTGTGGATGAGACTCATGGCGACTTCCCGCTCTGCTGCGGATGAAGCACGGGCCATTTCTTACGCTCGACAAGGCCTTGTCCGAAATCGAGACTTTCACCCGATCGACCTGCCGGCTCGCACCTGAGGCTGAGACAACTTCGGCCGGCTAACGTCCTGGCTATCCGCAACGGGCCCGCTCACCCGATAAGCGGAAGGAGCACGACCGCGCCGATCACGACTACAATTGCAGTCCGGATCAGTATTGCGTTTGTGCGGACCATGTCGGCCTCGGACGATTTCCACGAAGACATGCCGCAACTCCTTCGCCCTCGCCCGATAGTTCTGCACCTGGCGAGCGGGCGCAATCGAGAATGCCGACCTCCAATGATTCACGCGCCGTGCGTGACGGAAATGGCACGCCGGGGCCTGGATCGGACATCAAATTCCCTCGGCCCGGGAAACCAAAATCAGCGCCCGATCCCGTACCAATCGCAGGTCTGATGAAACCTCAATACGAGACCGGCCAAACGTTCGGACTCGCGAATGGCTCGGTCCATCCAGCGTTGGCGATGTAAGCTTCCGCGTCATCGCGACTCGCGAAGCGTAGTGCCGAAGCATATTCGGAGATCCATTCCCCGTTGCAGTCGAGAAAGACCCGTGACGAATTAGCCCCCTTCAGTTCGATCGACCAGCCAATATGTTCTTGATGGGCGTCAACGAAATCGGCGACCTTGTTCTGCGCTTGTTTGAGCAGCTTGACCGCATCGATCAGCAGAGGGTGCGCACCGGCCTGTTCCACAAGGCCGACGGCGTCTTGAATAGCGCGCTCGGGAGGCGTCATCAGGTCGACGTTGCCTTTGCGGAGGATGTTGGACCTCGAGACTCTCATTGAAATCTCTCGGGTTGTACGCTCACAACAGAATATACGCTGCGGTGATCGTCACGCTAAGCACTACTAAACATCGCATCTTCAAAAGAACGCGAGCAACACGAGCTGGTATGCGCACCAGCCTAAAGCGGCGAACCAAACTGCTGAAATAACGGCAAGCGCCGCCATGAAGAGGCGCTCAACCGTCACCGGCTTTAACGCTCGCGGTGGGTTCTCGGCACAGATATGTGCCTTTTGTGACCGAAGGTCTAACAGATGTGTCATTGCGAAACGCCCTTACGCCGCTCGACGGAAGCGTCGCAAGCAGCGAGCCAGGCCCGCAGCCTTCACATGAATGACGGCTGGTAATGCCCGATTAGGGTCGCGCGAGATGGGGCTGGCCGCTAGTCTTTGCTTGGTCGGGGTAGCCGGGCATTTTTCGTGACATGGCAACGCCTTGCCATAGCTAGCGGCGGTAGTGACGATTAACCTTCAGCGTGATGAATTAGGAGTCTTCGCACACCGCGGCGCGAGCTCGTCGCGCAATGCCGAGGAGTTGTTGTGTCAAGACCGGCCCAGCGATCTCATGTCGTTGAAGCCCGAACCCTTCACGGTGCAGTTGTCGCCTTATGTCGTCAAGCGTTTCGCAGCGCCCTAACCGCGCTATGTCAATCGCTCGTTCTAGCGCAGTCTTTCTGGAGCTTGTCAGTTTCGCAACTGGCATAATGAACCTCCCGTTGAGGCTTTTTTCGTTGGCAGCGCCACAGTGAAAGCACCGAATGACGGATTTTGCCCTTGCTAACCATCCACGCGCGGCGCGGGAACTGAGTGGGCTAGATCCGACATGGCCGCTTGGAAGAAAGGATAACTAGGCGCACGGCGCGGCTAGCTGTCAAATTACAATGAGGCTGCATGCAACGCAGGCCATGGCAGCGATCAAGGCAGCAACCCCGAACCACAGCCAGAATTCCAAGGGCGGAGGCGGAAGCATCTCGATCCGACTCCAACGACGACTGACTTCGGCCGCTGGTCGCGATTCCGGGTTTATTGGGAGGGACGAGCCGAAGCAGGGGCGCCCGCCCCGGCTCTGGCCATACGCAGTGGAGGTCGGCAGCGCATGGTTGCCTTCAGATCGCACCGAAACTGGCAACCAAAACAAGAGACCAAGGTCTTAGCTGTTGCGATCTAAGCCCCCGCATCCGTTGGTTACTCCGTCGATCGAGAGTGTTGTATCGGCAGTGCATTTTGGAGCCCGGCCGGCCCAATTTCATTGCAGGCTGCGCGTTTAGCAGAGTGTGGCCGCGCTGCACAAACCGACGGACGTTCCGTTCCACCAGCTTCTGTGCGTCCCGGTCCAAACTGCCCAAGCGTTTCGTTGGAACCGGCGAGAGGATGCACCGTTGACCATTCGACCGGCGAGGGCCGCTCGATACACTCGGTCCAAGATTCCCCAATTTCGGGGAACACCCTATGGAGAGAGACAATGCCGAACGACAATTTCGCCGACGATCCGCAGAAGGCGTCCGAGGCCGGCAAAAAGGGTGACCAAAACGGCCATGGGGGACAGCAGTCCGCCTCCAACAGCGACCGAAGTCAGTCGGGCGCCACGGATAACAACCGTGGCGAATCTGGAGATTTCACAAGCGATCGCGAGCGTGCATCGGAAGCTGGCCGTAAGGTCGGAAAGAGCTAAGTTCATTCAAGTATGGCGGCGGGCCCCGTTTGGGCCCGTTGTTGCGCTGCTGATCTATGGCAGCCTTCCCTTGGATCTTTCATCAAGTCTCAGTTCAAGGCCCATGCAATGATGCCCACAAACCTCCGGTCGCAATTCGATTATCAAAACGCGGTGGCCGAACTGACCGCTTTGCAAGTGAACGCTGGGGATACTGGGCGGGCAGAGGCTCTGGTCCAGGCTATCCGGCACTATGAGGCGGTAAGTCGAGCGTTTTGGGATCAAGGGAACGTTTCTCCGTCCAAATCACATTTCGCCAACGCCGATCCAGAGTGGCACTGGTTTGAAGGCCAGATGGATTAAAAAGTCTGCCTTTTGCTCCTGTCGTCGTGCCATGATGCGGTCAAGCTTTGTCAGGATGCGGACGCGCAGGAAGTCCAACGACAGACCGAGCTGAACGACACGGCATAGCGCGAGGGCGGCAAGGTCTATGGCTTCGCAAGCTTCACGACGATGTGGCGGAATGGGGCGCGAGCTGCTGTCCCAACCGGGTTGCGCGGCTGACGCGGCTTGCCGGCATCCGGGCGCGGAGCGGCCACAGACGCCCCGGCCAATATGGAGGTAAGCCATCCCTGGCGGTCAACAACACGCTCAATCGCCGGTTTGACGCGGAGGCACATGCCAAGGACTGGGTGACCGACATCACCTACATCCGCACCCACGAGGGCTGCGCCGATCTGGCGGTCGTGATCGACCTCGTCTCCCGCCTCGTCGTCGGCTGGTCCATGCAAGCCCAGCAGACGACCATGCCCCCAAAAAAATTTAGAACGCGCCCGACCTCCCCGTCCCGGTCGAAGTTCTCGACGAGGGCGAGCAAGACCGGATCCGTAGCCCTGCATCACCGTGCCCTCAATGCCGTAGCGGGCCGCGGCGGGGAAATCGTCAACGGATCCAAGGCGACCCTTCGCTCCGCGAATTTCCGCGCCCATCGGCCTCACCGGTCGGGGAGGGGGCGTGCTGCTGTGTGGAGTGGGAACGAATTGACTCGTGTCACAGCCCCGTCCTCACCTGCATCCCATTGAGCAACCAGCCGTCGGCATTCCTGTTCGGGAGCGAGAGAGTTGCCAAAGCTGTGGCGCAGGACGAGGGCGAGTTGGGAACTGGCGGGGGGAGCCCGTGTTGCTTTGGCAGCAACAGCCCACTATCCCGCCAGGAAACCTTGCATGCGCCGCTTCCACCCCATGCCTTTCGGGGCCCAGATCGTCGAAGGGGCCGTCCAATTTTCTTTATGGGCGCCCTCCGTGCGCGAAGTCACCCTGCTGATCGACGGTGCCGAGCGGCCCATGACCGCCGAGGCGGGCGGCTGGCACCGGCTTACCGACCAGCAGGCTCAAGCCGGCTCGCTCTACCGCTACCGGATCGAGGGAGGGCTCTCGATACCTGACCCCGCCTCCCGCTTCCAGCCGGACGACATTGAGGGTCCGAGCTTGGTGGTTGATCCCGGCGCCTTCGTCTGGACCGACGCGGATTGGCGCGGTCGGCCGTGGGAAGAGGCGGTGATCTACGAGGCCCATGTCGGAACCGCCACGCCGGATGGAACCTTCGCCGCCCTGACGACGAAGCTAGACCACCTCCGCGATCTTGGCGTCACCGCGCTGGAGCTCCTACCGGTCGCCGATTTCCCAGGCGATCGTGGCTGGGGCTACGACGGGGTGCTGCACTACGCACCGGACCACGCTTATGGCACGCCCGAGGACCTGAAGCGGCTCATCGACGAGGCGCATCGGCATGGGATCATGGTCTTCCTCGACGTCGTCTACAATCACTTCGGCCCGTCGGGAAACTACCTGCCTACCTATGCGGCCTCCTTCTTCACCGAGCGCCATCAGACCCTGTGGGGCGCGGGAATCAATTTCGACGGTCGTACGTCCCCAGTCGTGCGCGACTACTTCGTCCACAACGCGCTCTATTGGTTAGAGGAGTATCATTTCGACGGGCTTCGCCTCGACGCCGTCCACGCCATCGCCGACGACAGCAGCAGGCACGTGATCGGCGAACTGGCGGAGCGTGTCCGCGCCGGCCTGCCGGAGCGCGAGATCCACCTAGTGCTTGAAAATGCAGCCAACGAGGCTCGCTGGCTCGAACGCGACGGGGATGGCCGGCCATCGCTCCACACTGCGCAGTGGACCGACGATACCCACCACGCCTGGCACCGACTACTGACCGACGAAGCGGACGGCTATTATGCCGACTATGACGATCCGGCAGGCCATCTCGCCCGCTGCCTGGCGGAGGGCTTTGCCTATCAGGGAGAATTCTCTGCTCACGAGCGGGCGACACGCGGCGAGCCTTCTGCACATCTGCCGCCCTCAGCCTTCGTCAACTTCCTGCAGAACCACGACCAGATCGGCAACCGGGCGCAGGGCGAGCGCCTCGACGTCCTCACGACGCCCGCGAAACTTGCCTTGGCCCGGGCGGGACTGCTGCTCTCTCCGCAGATTCCGATGCTGTTCATGGGCGAGGAATGGCAGGCATCGACGCCGTTCCAGTATTTTGTCGATTTCCCTGACCCGGAGCTGTCGCAGGCGGTGAAGGACGGGCGGCGTCGGGAGTTCGGCGGCTTTGGCGGCTTTGGCGCCGAGGATATCCCCGACCCGACGAGCCGGCAGACCTTCCTGCGGTCCCGCCTCGACTGGGAGGAGACCGAGCAGTCGCCCCATGCCGATGTCCTGGCCGATACGCGGGCCCTGCTGCTGCTGCGCCGAGAACGGATCGTCCCTTTGACGATGACGCGTTTCCGAGGCGGGGAGGTCTTTCGCCCGGCTCCGGAGACGCTGGACGTGCGTTGGACCTTCGACGGTGGAAGCCTGCGCTTCGTCGCCCATTTCGGCGAAGGTGAAGCGGTTCTGGCCGGGCCGGGCTCGTCGGACGCGATCTGGTCCAGCCCGGGGATCGAACCCGCCTCTGACATCCGGCTGCGGCCATGGACCGGCGCGTTTTTGGTGGGCCGGCCATGAGCGCCCATGATGCGTTGGTCGTCCGCCTGGCCGACCTCGCCGGCGTCGCTGCCGGGTATCGCAACGCCGCCGGTACCCTGGTCGATACGGGACTGGATGCGCGCCGCGCCGTGCTTGCGGGCCTCGGCCTCCCAAACGAAACCCTCGCGGACACGCAGGCCAGCGTCGAACGGCTCGAGCGGCGCCGCGACAGGCTGGCCGCGCCTTTAATAGTCGCCAAGGCCGGCCAGAGCCTGACATTGAGGCTTGGTCCCGGCGCCCGGGCCGGGCGCACGGTCTTCAACCTTACAGACGAAGCGGGCATTGTCCGCGAGGGCACTGCCCTGGCCTCGGTGGATGCCAGTGGGGGCATGCAGATCGAGATTCCGGCTTTGCCAGGGGGTTACTGGCGGCTGAGGTCCAGCCAAGGCCACCGGCATGCCGAGAGCCTCATCATCAGCGCACCCGAGCGTTGCTACGAGCCAGCGCCGCTCACGCAGGGCAGACGCTCCTGGGGCGTGACGGCACAGGTTTATTCGCTGCGCTCGGATGAGAATTTCGGCATCGGGGACTACGGCGACATCGCCGTGTTGGCCGCGCGGGCCGCCAGCCTGGGTGCCGATTTCCTGGGTCTGAGCCCAGTCCATGCCTTGTTTGCGTCCGATTTCACCAAGATGTCGCCCTACTCGCCGTCCTCGCGGCTGTTTCTCGATGTGCAGTTCATCAATCCATCCCTCGTTGCCGGCTTTGCAGACAGCGCGGCGAGACGGTTGCTTGAGACGCCGGACGTACAGGAGGCCTTGGTGGGGTTGCGCGATGCTCCGCTGGTCGACCGGCAGGCCTCCTGGAAACTGAAGCTCCCGCTGCTGGACGCACTTTGGCGGGAAGTCGGACGAGACGATATCGGCTTCGCTGCCTTCCGGGCTGCAGGCGGGCACGATCTGCAGGCCCATGCACTGTTCGAGGCACTCGCAGAGCATTTCAAGGCACAGGGCGCGCATTGGGTCGGCGACTGGCCGGAGGCCTACCGCGAGGCCAGCAGCGAGGGTGTCCGGCGGTTCGCGGCGGAGCATGAGGACAAAACCGCCTTCCATGCCTGGCTTCAATACGAGGCGGACCGGCAGCTGGCGGCCGCACAAGACAAGGCGCGTGGGGCTGGCATGGATATCGGGCTGTTCTGCGACCTGGCGGTCGGCGTCGACCGCGCGGGCTCGGAGCTCTGGGCGGCCCCCGAGCGCTTCGCATCCAAGCTTTCAATCGGCGCTCCGCCCGACCAGTTGGGACCGGAGGGTCAGAACTGGGGGCTACCGCCGTTCAGCCCCATTGCAATGGAGGAGGACGGGCTAGCCGCCTTCCGCCGGATGGCTGCGGCCGCGATGCGCCATGCTGGCGCGATCCGAATCGACCACGCCTTCCAGCTCGCGCGGCTCTTCCTGATCCCCGAAGGCGCGCCGACCAGCGAGGGCGCTTATGTGGCGATGCCCTTCGAAGCCCTCCTCGCCGTGCTTCGGGTCGAAAGCCACCGAGCCCGTTGCATGGTGATCGCGGAGGATCTCGGCACCGGACCTGAAGGCTTCTCCGATGCCATCATGGCCGGCGGGCTCTACAGCTATCGCGTGCTTCCCTTCGAACGCGAGGCGGACAGTGCCTTCAAGCCGCCCGCAGCCTATCCGCGGCGCGCACTTGCCGTGCTCACGACACATGATCTCCCGACCTTCCGGGGTAGGTGGCGTGGACTCGATATCGACATGCGCCAGACCGCGGGACGCATGTCCCCTGCCCAGGCCGCAAGCGAGCAGGAGGAACGTGTACGAGATCGCGATCGACTGACCGCGGCGCTCACCGCCGAGAGGCTGCTGCCGCCCGACCCGGCGCCGGCTGAGCCGCCGGTGGAGGCGGCCTGTGTCTATCTTGGACGCTCGACAGCGGCGCTGGCGGCCATCCAGCTTGAGGACGCAGCCGGCGAGCTCAACCAGCCCAACCTGCCCGGGCTCGGCACCGACCATCCCAACTGGCAACGCAAGCTCTCGCTCGATCTGGCGGAGCTGACGGCGCCGGGCCGCAGCCTGGCGCGGCTCGGCGCGCTGCTCGCCAATGAGGGGCGTGGTGGCGAGGCGCATGATGCCACGGCCCTGGCGGCGCCGCCACCGCGGGCGACGTACCGCCTGCAGTTCCACGCCGGCTTCACCTTCGACGACGCCGTTGCGATCCTGCCCTATCTGGCGCGGCTCGGCATCAGCCATGTCTACGCCTCGCCGATCCAAACGGCACGGCCCGGCTCGACCCATGGCTACGACATTGTCGACCACACGCGGATCAATCCGGAACTGGGCGGGGAAGAGGGTTTCCTGCGCCTCTCGGAGGCACTGAAGGACCATGGCCTCGGCCTGATCCTGGACATCGTGCCCAACCATATGGGCATCGGCGGCGCAGACAATGCGTGGTGGCTTTCGGTGGTCGAATGGGGCCAGTTGTCGCCTCACGCGGTCAGCTTCGACGTCGATTGGGAGCGGCTTGGCGCCAACGGTAAGCTGGTGCTGCCCTTCCTCGGCAAGCGCTATGGCGATGCGCTGGAGGAGGGCGAGCTGAAGCTGGCGCGCGACGACAGCGGCGGCTTCAGCATCTGGCATTTCGAGCACCGCTTCCCGATCAGCCCGCTGAGCTATCCGATCCTGCTCGACCGGATCCTGATACTCGTCGCTGACCAGGCAGGGCCGGAATACCACGAGCTGCTCGCGATCTCATCGCGGCTGCGGGCCCTGTCGGAGATGCCGGCCGGCGCCGGCCGCGATGGCGTCGTCGAGGCGTGCGAGGCACTCAAGCGCCGGCTGGCGCGGGTCTTTGCCGCTTCGCCGGGGGTGGCGGAGGCGGTGGAGCGCGCGATCGGCCTCGTCAACGGGGCAAGGGGCATTCCGGAAAGCTTCGACACGCTTCACCGCATTCTCGAGATGCAGAGCTTCCGCCTGGCGAACTGGCGCGTGGCGGCCAGCGACATCAACTACCGCCGCTTCTTCGACATCAACACGCTGGTGGGAATGCGCGTTGAGGAACCTGCCGTCTTCGAACGGACCCATGCGCTCATCCTCGACCTCGTGCGGGAAGACCGCATCCATGGGCTCCGGATCGACCATGTCGATGGCCTCGCCGATCCGGAGGCCTATGTCCGGCAGTTGCAGTCGCAGGTCGGGCCCGGCTTCTACATCCTCGTGGAGAAGATTCTCGGCCATGGCGAGAGACTACGGCCCTGGCCGATCTCGGGGACCACCGGCTACGAGGTCCTCAACCTGATCGACGGCATGCTGGTCGACCGCGAAGGGGCTGCGGCGATCGAAGCCGACTACCGGGACATCACGGGCCAGCACGACAGCTTCGAGGAGCTGCTGCGGCGCGCCAAGCGCAAGACCCTGCATGCGAGTTTCGCGAGCGAACTCGAAGTGCTGGTGTCAGATCTGGCCCGCCTGGCCCATGGCGACCGGCGCAGCCGCGACTACACGATCCATGCGATGCGCCAGGTGCTGACGGAAATTATCGAGCGCCTGCCGGTCTATCGCAGTTACATCGCGACGGACGCTTCGCCCGCAGACAGGACGCTGATCGAGGAGACGGTGGCCGTGGCAATCGCCGGCACGTCGATGCCGGATACCTCGCTGCACCGCTTCGTCGCGCAGCTGTTGCTCGGCGACGGCGGAGAATTGATGACGGCGGTGCCACCTGCAGAGCACCTGGCGCGATTCCGCCGCCGCTTCCAGCAGCTCAGCGGCCCGGTCACGGCCAAGAGCTTGGAGGACACGCTGTTCTACAGCTTCGGGCCGCTCCTTGCCCTCAACGAGGTCGGCGGGGAGCCGAGCCAGCACGGCGTCTCTCAGGAGAATTTTCATGACGCCAATGCCGCAAGGCGCCGGTCTTGGCCGCATGCGATGATCGCCACGGCGACTCACGACACCAAGCGCGGCGAGGACGGACGGGCCCGTCTCCTGGCGCTGACGGAAATGCCGCAGCGCTGGGGCGAGGAGAGCCGGCGGTGGCTCGCCATGAGCCGGGAGCTGGCACCCGGCGACGAACTGCCGGACGCAACCGACCGCCAGATGATCCTGCAGCAAGTGCTGGCCTCATGGCCGTTCGCGTTGCTGGAAGCGAACGATGCGTCGGCGCTCGACGCCTATCGCGAGCGCATGCAGAACTGGGTCGAGAAGGCGCTGCGGGAGGCGAAGCGCCGAACGAGCTGGACCAGCCCCAACGAAGCCTATGAGCAGGCGGCCAAGGACCTGATCGGGGCGGCGCTCTCGCAGGACAGCGCGTTCCTCGACGACTATCGGCCGTTGGCGCGCGAGATGGCACGGCGCGGCATGGTGCGCGGATTGAGCCGGACCGTGCTGAAGCTGACCCTCCCTGGCGTGCCGGACTTTTACCAGGGCACGGAGTTCTGGGACCTCGCGCTGGTCGACCCCGATAACCGCCGGCCCGTCGATTATGGAGCCAGGTCGCAGGCGGTGGAGGAGAGCGCCGATGCCGGCGTCCTGCTCGCCACCTGGCCGGACGGCCGGATCAAGCAGCGCGTCATGTCCGTTTTGCTGGCGGACCGGGCGCGTGCGCCGCGGCTTTATGCGGCAGGCGATTACCAGCCGGTCGCGCTCGAAGGCGGGCGCGCGGCAGATCTCACCGCCTTTTCGCGCACCCACCGGGCCGACACCCTGCTCGTGCTCGCCACGCGGATCGCGGGCGGCGAACAGGCTGCCGAGGGGCTGCCTGTTGGGCAGCATTGGGCAGGCACCAGCGTCGCAGTGAGTGGCAAGTGGGAGGATGTACTAACTGACCGCCTCCTCGACGTGGGCGAGGCGGGTCTGGCGGTCGACGAAGCGCTGGCGGTCTTGCCGGTGGCAGTGCTGCGGAAACGCTAGGGACGAGGGCGCCTACAAGGGGGCGCCCCGTCCAAGGCTAAGCATCGCCTTCCGCGACGAAGACGAGCGCACCCAGAGGCGGCAGCACGATTTCGATGAAAGCGGGCTCGTCGCCCAGGCTTTCCGATCTCGCATCGACCCGGCCGCCATTGCCGACGCCCGAGCCGCCATAGGCGCCGGCGTCGCTGTTGAGAATTTCGCGCCAGCCGCCGGCGAGGGGGACACCGATGCGATAGTTCCAGCGGGTCACCGGGGTCAGGTTGACGACGGTGAGAACCGGCTTTTGGTCCGGCGCCTGCCGCAGATAGGCGTAGACGCTGTTCTCGCGATCATCCTGGACGAGCCAGCGGAAACCGTCCGGGGTGGCATCGGTCGCGTGCAAGGCGGGCCAAGCGGCATAGACGCGGTTGAGATCGGATACCAAGGCCTGCATGCCGCGGTGAAGCGGGTCTTCCAGCAGATCCCAGTCGATCTCGCCGTCATGGTTCCACTCGCGGCGCTGGGCGATCTCGCCGCCCATGAAGACAAGCTTCTTACCGGGATGGGTCCACATGAAGGCGAAATAGGCCCGCAAACCGGCGAATTTCTGCCAGAGATCGCCCGGCATCTTCTCCAGCAGCGAACCCTTGCCGTGGACGACCTCGTCATGGGAGAGCGGCAGCACGAACTGCTCGGAAAACGCATAGACGAGCCCGAAGGTCATCTCTTCGTGGTGGTGGCGCCGGTAGAGCGGGTCCCGCTGCAGATAATGCAGCGTGTCGTGCATCCAGCCCATGTTCCATTTGTAGGCAAAGCCAAGCCCGCCCTCCTCGACGGGGCGCGTGACGCCCGGCCAGGCGGTGGATTCCTCGGCGATCATGATCGCGCCCGGCTGCCGCTGGGCGACGAGGCTGTTGAGCTCGCGCAGGAAGGCGACAGCCTCCAAATTCTCGCGTCCTCCCTGTGCGTTGGGTATCCATTCGCCGGGCTGGCGGCTGTAGTCCCGGTAGAGCATCGAGGCCACCGCATCGACGCGCAGGCCGTCTACATGGAAATGCTCGAGCCAGTGCAACGCGCTGGCAATCAGGAAGTTGGAAACCTCCCGACGCCCGAAATTGTAGATCAGCGTGTTCCAGTCCTTGTGGAAGCCCTCGCGCGGATCCTCATGCTCGTAGAGCGCAGTGCCGTCGAAACGGGCGAGACCGTGGGCGTCGGACGGAAAATGCGCCGGCACCCAGTCGACGATCACGCCGATCTCCTCACGATGGCAGGCCTCGACGAACAGCGCGAAATCCTCCGGCTCGCCAAATCGGCGTGTCGGCGCGAAAAGGCCCAGCGGCTGATAACCCCAGGAGCCGGTGAAGGGGTGTTCGGCCACCGGCATCAGCTCGACATGGGTGAAGCCCATCGCTTTCACATAGGGCACCAGCCGGTCGGCGAGATTGCGCCAGTCGAGCATGTCGCCATGCGGTCCCCTCACCCAGGAACCGGGGTGCAGCTCGTAGATCGAAATTGGAGCTTCCTTGCCCTGCCGCGCGGCGCGACCGGCCATCCAAGCATCGTCGCCCCAGACATGGGACGCTGGGCGCGGAACGATCGACGACGTGCCAGAGGGCAACTCCGCCGCGCGCGCCAGCGGATCGGCCTTCTGCGGCAGGAGGTTGCCGTCCCGGTCGATGATCTCATATTTGTAGAGCTCGCCGCTGGACAGTCGCGGGACGAACAGTTCCCAGACCCCGCCCTCGCCGCGACGGTTCATCGGGTGGCGGCGGCCGTCCCAGCTGTTGAAGGTGCCGACTAGCGAAACGCGGCGCGCATTCGGCGCCCAGACAGCGAAGCGCACGCCCTGAACCCCATCCATGGTGCTGAGGTTGGCGCCCAGTGCCCGCGCCAGTTCGAGATGACGGCCCTCGGCGATCAAGTGCAGGTCGAGATCGCCAAGCAGGGGTCCGAAGGCATAGGGATCCTCGGTAACCTGCTCGCCGCCTGGCCAGCGGATCGACAACGTATATGGCCCGTCGGCAAGATCGCCGACGAAGAGTCCGTCAGGTTCCGCGGGCCGCAGTCGTACGTCCTCGCGCCGGTCCTGGCGAACGGACACGGCCTGGGCACCGGGCACGAAGACGCGCAGATAGCGGCCCGCCGCACCCTGGTGCGCGCCCAGGATGACGGCTGGCGCGCCGCAGCGCCCATTGGCAAGCGCCTCGGCGGTGTCCGCCGGCAGCGGCGGAACCCGTTCGACCGTGGCCTCGCTCATTCCTCATCTCCTTCCGGCAGCAGCCTTGCGAGCAGATCGGTGAGCCCGCGCAACGGCACCGCCAGCCATTGGGGACGGTTGGCTGCCTCATAGCTGATTTCATAGGCGGCCTTCTCCAGCATGAAGAGGTCGAGCAAGCTCTCGCCCGCTTCACCCCCGCCCCCGGAATCCGTGCCGGCCGCTTCGCGATAGCTCTCCAGAAGAGCCACCGGCATGACCTGTCCGAAGGCCTTGGCCAGCATGTCGAAGCGCCCGTCCTGGGACGCTGCGGCGGCTGTTTGCCTGCCAGCGGCGAGCGCATAGTCCAGCGAGCGCAGGATGCCGGCAACGTCGCGCCAGCCGCTGTCCCTGGCCCGCCGTTCCGACAGAGGCTGCGCGGGCTCGCCCTCGAAGTCGATGATCATGACGTCGCCGCTGGCCACGAGCACCTGGCCGAGGTGGAAGTCACCATGGATGCGGTGGAGGCCGCTGCCCTTGCCGCCCTCGCAGAGGCGTTCCGCGAGATCGAGCCACGCGTCGCGCCGCGCCACGACGCTTTCAGCCAGGGCTCGTTCCGCATCCGGCAGATCGTCGAGCGCGCGCTCCAGATGCGTGCAAGCGTTCTCGATCCGCCCGATAATGCGATCGCGCCAGCGTCGCACCTGCTCGTCGCCCGCAGGCACAGGTGCAAATGCCGCGTCCTCGCTGTCCTGGGCCAGCACGACGTGCATTTCGCCGAGCCGTTGCCCTAAAGTCCGCGCGAATGTCTCGTATGTAGCCAGCAGGTTTTCGACATCGACGTCCTCGCGCGACATCTCGTCGAGAACGCGGCCGAGATAGGAAGCAGTCCATTCCCAGGCATCGCCCTCGCCGGGAATGAAGGCCTGGATCACCGCCATGACCTCTTCGTCGCCTTCGGCCGGAACATGGACGATTTCGCCCAGCAGTGCCGGCGCATTGCGGAAGCCGCGCTGCGTCAGCATGCGCGACATTTCGGCCTCGGGGTGCTGGCCCGGCGCCAGGCGCCTGAACAGCTTGAGCATGACCTTGTGATCGACGATGACCGAGGAGTTGGACTGTTCGGCCGAGAGCCAGCGCACCGGATCCTCTGGCTTGACTTCGACGTCCTCGAAGGCGGTCGTAGGCCGGAAGGAGACTTCTCCCACCGCGCTTTTGATCGTGGCGCCGGCCTTCAGCAGCGCCAGCAGCTCATGGACGAAGCCCGGCAGTGCAAAGGCATCTGTTAGGAAGCCGGTGCGCCGGCCACGCCTGACACGGGCGAGGGCGAGCTGCTGCGGCAACGCCGCGACGACCTCATCATCCCAGCCGATGCCCAGCGGCAGCAGGTAGCGTTCCGTGCCGCCCGCATGGGTCGCTTCCACGGCCATCAGCGCCGCCTCGCGTTTGCTACCGATCCGTGCGGTGTATGCGATCTGAGCGCTTTCGAGCTTCTGATCCTTGCCGGCAAACCAGCGGCGCTTGGCGAGATAGGACGGCAGGATTGAGGTCTCGAACTCACGGCGCGATTGGGGCGTAATCATATCGTCGGTGCCGCCCTTGAGGACGAAGGTCGTATAGTCGGGCATGGGCTCTGGGGTCTGCGCCAGCCAGGAGGGGGCTTGGGCGTCCTCAGCCAGGACGAACCAGTAGAAACCGTAGGGCGGAAGCGTCATTAGATAGGTCAGCTGGCCGATGGCCGGGAAGACGGATTTGCCGAGCATCTCCACCGGGTGGCGGCCGGCGAATTCGGACAAATCGAGCTCGAAGGCCTGGGCCGAGCGCGAGAGGTTGGCGACGCAGAGGATGGTCTCGCCTTCGAACTCGCGCAGATAGGCGAAGGCCTTGCGGTTCTTCGGATAGAGGAAGCGCAGGCTGCCCCGTCCGAACGCCTTGTGCTCCTTGCGCGCCGCCAGAATGCGCCGCGTCCAATTCAGCAGCGAATGCGGATCGCGAGTCTGCGCCTCGACGTTGACGGCATCAAAACCGTAGAGCGGATCCATGACCGGCGGCAGTACAAGGCTCGCCGGATCGGCCTTAGAGAATCCGCCGTTTCGGTCGGGAGACCATTGCATTGGCGTGCGCACGCCGTCGCGGTCGCCGAGAAAGATGTTGTCGCCCATGCCGAGCTCGTCGCCGTAATAGATCACGGGCGTGCCGGGCATCGACAACAGCAGGCTGTTCATCAGCTCGATGCGTCGGCGGTCGCGCTCCAGCAGGGGTGCCAGCCGGCGCCGGATGCCGAGATTGATGCGGGCGCGCTTGTCGGTGGCATAGAAGTTCCAGAGATAGTCGCGCTCCTTGTCGGTCACCATTTCGAGGGTCAACTCGTCATGATTGCGCAGGAAGATCGCCCATTGGCAGCCCTCGGGAATGTCTGGCGTCTGCCGCATGATGTCGGTGATCGGGAAGCGGTCCTCCTGCGCGATCGCCATGTACATCCGCGGCATCAGCGGAAAGTGGAATGCCATGTGGCATTCATCGCCTTCGCCAAAATAGGCCTGCGTGTCTTCGGGCCACATATTGGCCTCGGCCAGCAGCATCCGGTCAGGGAAGGAGGCATCGAGCTTAGCTCGGATGCGCTTCAGCACGGAATGGGTCTCGGGCAGGTTCTCGTTGGAGGTGCCGTCGCGCTCGATCAGATAGGGCACCGCATCGAGCCGCAATCCGTCGACACCGAGCTCCAGCCAGAACCGCATCACCCCCAGGATGGCCTTGATTACCGCCGGATTGTCGAAGTTCAGATCGGGCTGATGTGAATAGAAGCGGTGCCAGAAATAGGCTCCCGCCGTGGCGTCCCAGGTCCAGTTCGAGCGTTCGGTATCGAGAAAGATGATCCGCGTGCCGGAATAGAGCTGGTCGTTGTCCGACCAGACGTAGAAATTGCGCTGGGGCGAGCCTGGCTTGGCCAGTCTGGCCTTTTGGAACCAGGGGTGCTGGTCCGAGGTGTGGTTGATCACCAGTTCGGTGATGATGCGGATGCCGCGATCATGCGCGGCCTTGATGAAGCGCTTGACGTCGGCGGCGGTGCCGTAATCTGGATGGACGCCCTTGTATTCCGAGATGTCATAGCCGTCGTCGAGCCGCGGCGAGGGATAAAATGGCAAGAGCCAGATGACGTTGACGCCCAGCGACACGATGTAGTCCAGCTTGGCGATCAGCCCGGGAAAATCGCCGATGCCGTCGCCGTTGGCGTCGAAGAAAGACTTTACATGCAGTTGGTAGATGATTGCATCCCGATACCATTGCGGGTCCCGCGCGTCGGTTTCGGGGGTGACGAGGCCGTCGGTCGCAATCATGGAGGACCTGCAGGGGCGCCGATGCGCCAGATCGAGAAAGTAAGCGTGCGGGGATCGAGATGGATTGTCTGTGACTTGCCGTGCCAGGCGAACCGGTCGCCGGTCATGAGATCCTCGACAGCCACCGATGCGTCGTCGGGCAGGCCGAATTCCCAGAGCGGTACCTCGATCCCAGCCGCATGGGCCTGGAATGGATCGAGATTGACGGCGATGAGGATGATGTCGCCGCCATCCGGAGCTCGCTTGCCGAAATAGAGGATGTTGTCGTCGAAGGCATTGTAGAATGTCAGTCCGAGATGGCTTTGCAGAGCGCGGTGACTGCGGCGGATCTGATTGAGCTGCGTGATCTCGGCGATGATGTTGCCGGGCGCCTGCCAGTCGCGCGGCTTGATTTCGTATTTCTCGCTGTTGAGATACTCTTCCTTGCCGGGAACCGCATCGGCCTCGCACAGTTCGAAGCCGGAATAGACGCCCCAGAGCCCCGACAAGGTCGCGGCCAGCGCCGCGCGGATCAGAAAGCCCGGCCGTCCCGAGTTCTGCAGGAAGACGGGGTTGATGTCGGGGGTGTTGACAAAGAAATGAGGGCGGAAGACATCGCGCGCCGGCGCCTCATTCAGTTCGCTGAGATAGGCAGTCAGCTCCGCCTTGGTGTTGCGCCAGGTGAAGTAGGTGTAGGACTGTGAGAAACCGACCTTGCCGAGCCGGTACATCACCTTGGGCCGGGTGAACGCCTCGGCTAGGAACAGCACGCCGGGATCGCGCGAGCGAATATCGGCGATCATCCATTCCCAGAACGGGAAGGGCTTGGTGTGGGGATTGTCGACGCGGAAGATGCGAACGCCCTCGTCGACCCAGCCCTGGACCACATCCCGCAGTGCCAGCCACAGCCCCGGGATCGCATCCCCGGCATAGAAATCGACGTTGACGATATCTTGGTATTTCTTGGGCGGGTTCTCCGCGTAACGCATCGACCCGTCGGGGCGCCACTGGAACCAAACGGGATGCTCCTTGAGCCAGGGATGGTCTGGGGCGCACTGAATCGCGAAGTCGAGCGCGATCTCAAGCCCGTGATCGGCCGCCTCGCGCACCAGCGCGCGAAAATCCTCGCGGCTGCCGAGTTGGGGGTGGATCGCGTCGTGGCCGCCATCCGCTGAGCCGATGGCGTAGGGGCTACCGGGATCGTCGGGGGCCGGCGTCAGCGTGTTGTTGCGGCCCTTGCGATTGGTCTTCCCGATCGGGTGGATAGGGGGAAAGTAGAGTACGTCGAAACCCATCGCCTTGACCGCCGGCAACCGGCCGATGACATCGCGGAAGGTGCCGTGCCGCGCGGGATTGTCGGTGATCGAGCGCGGAAACAGCTCGTACCAGTTGGAAAATGCGGCGGCCTCCCGGTCGGCCTCGACCGGGTAGATTATATCGGCACCGGTGGCGTGAGGGCGGGGGTCCGCACGCGTCATCGCTACATCCAGCGCGTCAGAGAGGAGGATCGCGGCGTTCTCGGCCTGTGAGGCGCCGAGCCGGCCAAGATGAGCCTCAATCGTTTCCCGGTCTGGCACGGGAGCCACGGCTGCATATCTCTCAAGGATCAGGCGCCCCTCGCGGATCTCGAGCGCAATGTCGAGGCCGGCGTCGCGTATCTTGGCGAGGTCGCGGCGGAAGGTGCCGAACTCGCTCCACCAGGCCTCGATCGCGAAGAGATAGCGGCCGACGCGCAGGAGCGGAAACTCGCCCTTCCAGACATCGTTGGTCCCCGGCGTCATATGCGTCCGCGACCATTCCTCGTCATCCTCGGCGCGCCAAAGCAGATCGGCCGAAAGAACCTCGTGTCCGTCGCTGAAGATGTCGGCCGTCACCTGCACGCTCTCGCCGGCGGTGCGCTTGGCCGCAAACCGCCCGGCTTCGACCGTCGGCGACACAGCCTCGATGGCGATGCGGGCGGCCGCCTGTTGGCCCCGGTCCTCTGGTGCTGCCGGTACGGGGCTGAAGACGGGCGCCATCACCTCCAAGCCGAGAACCATGCCCCAGGCGGGCGGCACCATCACGGGCATCGCCTGGGTCGGCTTCAGCCCCAGCCCGGCGACCGGGTATCGCGCGTCAAACGTCGCCGCGTTGACTACGTCCTCGTTCAGGAGCGTGAGGCTGGCCAAGCCGCTGGCGCGCCTAAGGGCAATCCCGGTGGCGCCGGCTTGACCTAGAAAACGCAGGCTTCGGTCGCGACCGGGAGGCAGGGCCGCCGCACCGTCATTGGCGGCTCGCACAGCCTGCCGCAGCCCTGTCACGGCCGCAGCCTGGACCGGAAGATCCTCTGGCTCTGCATGAAGGAACGGGGTCTCTAGGCCATGCTCGAACCCCATCGGCATCAACCAGCCATCCGCCAGCAGCGCCGCCGCCATGACAGCCGATTGCCGCGCCCGCTCGGGGCTGACCGGCGCAGAGGCCGGCCGACGGGCCGCGAAGGGATCCTCCGGACAACCGATCAGCAACTGGCCCGGCGCAAGCCCCTGATGATCCTCCAGCAGCGTCGATGCGGTCTTGCCCTCGGCGATTGGAGCGGAAACGACGTCGAAGACATCCGACGCACGCCTCTGGTGGGTTGTTGCCTCGGGCATCCAGCCGAACGCCAGGAATTCGGGCCGGGTGTCCTTTATGGGCGCCAGCATCTCCCGCCAGACCTTTGTCGATAGCGCAAGAGCCTCGTGGCAGCGCACGCCGCCGATCCCGCAATCGATCCAGACGCTCAGCTGCCTCTGCCAGAACTCGATCAGACGAGACCGCGCATCGAAATCGTCGAAGTTGGCATCCACCGAGGGGCGACGCAGGTCGGTGCGAGGGTCGAGGCCTGCTCGATGCGGCTCGCGCCAGCAGCCACGCAGATGCGTTGTCAAGGCACCCTGCGCTTCGGCGCGTGTCACGGCGAGATCCATCCAGAACGTCAGGCCGGCGAGCCGACAGGCATCGCCTAGAGGTTTCAGGACCGCTACCGTCTCCTTGCCCGCTATGTGGGAGACATCAGTCGTTGCGAAGAGATCGCGACCCTCAGAAAACGGCCAGGCCAGAAGAACATGGTCGAAACCGAGGTCACGTGCCGTTTCGACATGGTCCGCCCATCCGGGGGGGGCTCCGGCAAGACGCGGATGCAAATAATAAATCCGCGGCAGGCGAGATTTAATCCTGACTTCCGGAAACGAAACTGCGGCGGAAAGGGGACCTGTTTTTTTCGACACCGCGACTGCACCACCGATCCGACTATTCACCATGATCTGCAACGGTTCGATGGCGACAGGGTTCCATGGCCACGGGTCGCCACGGTGCATTCCGTGCCGGGATCCGGCCTTCCCCGCCTGCAGTGGGCTGGTCAGTAGAGGCCCAGGACATTCGAGCGGCGGCGGGCAATGGACGTCGCATCCAGCACTGCGAGGCCGACCCTCCGGAACGAGACGGCTCAGGATATCGTTGACGACAGGTCGCCGGTACGCTCCGCTGCAAGCCCCGCATCGCTGTGGCGGGCCCCTCAACGGGATGGCCATGGTCCAGAATGCCGCTGACGCAGTCCAACTGGTCCGGATCGGTCTTCACGGCAACGACGGCGCCGCCGTTTCGGACAGCCTCCGTGAGATGGGTGTCCCGCGCCGTCTCGGGTCCGGCCTGTGAGTAGGCGCCGAACGCTGACCCTACAAATTCTGCCTTTAAGTCACTGACTTCAAAGGCCTGTTTTGTTCGAGGAGGGGATTGCGATCGGCGCCGCAAGGACCCCTCTCCCGAGGGAGATAACCTCATAGATGGAATGGTTTAGACAACGTTGAGGCGGGTCACGCTTCGGTGCTGAATCACACCCATAAGGCAGCAGGACGCGCTGCGGCCCAGCGAACAGTCGTTTCGGCTGCTCGTCCAGGGCGTGAACGACGAAACGAACATCAGGGGGCCGTTATGAAGACGCACCACGAGCTCGCCCTGACCGAGCGCGAGCACGCCAGCATGATCCAGGTCAGGGACCTGTTCGCGAGCGGCGCGATCGAGCACAGCCCGACCAATGTCGAGCTACCGAGCGGCAGCGTGTTCTACATGGGCTCCCCCTGCTTTCGCTGTGATCTCGGGGAACCGTCTTCCGGCGCGCTCATGTGCATCGGCGGCTGGTTCAAGGCCTACGATCTCGGCATCGTCGATGCCGACGACACGTACGAGACCCTGGTCACCGAGGCCGCTTCCGACGTGATCTGCGACTTCGTCTCCGAGGCGGAAGGCGAGCTGTGCGAGCTCTTCAATCCCGCCATCGGCTGGGCGGCAGTTACGCCGGCGGTTGCGGCATTGGCGATCGACGGTTTCCTGAAAACGGGCAAGGTCAATTGGCCATCCGTCGTGGGCGCGGGCAGCATCTGAAACCGCAGCCGATTGTGGCTCAAGCCCGCAAAAACTGGCGGGCTTCTTCATTTTTGCGCGGGCCTGATACACGTCCAGGAGATCACCTTAAATTGGCTCTCCAATGCGGTTATATTCGGAAGTGAAAAGCCTTGCAGAACGTCGGGAAGAAGATGACCTCAGACGCCATCGACAAAAAACGGCTGGAACGCATCTTCATCGCGATGGACGATGCCGCAGCGTCCGCAAAGCGCGATCATCAGATTCTGTGCATCTTTGGCGCAGCTGCCATACTTTCTTATGGCTCGAACGAGCGGCAGACTGAGGACATCGATATTTGGCGACCTGCCAGCAAGCTCAATGACAGAGCATTGCGGCAAATGGCTGAGGCCGCAGGGCTTGATTTCAATCCGACGGAGCTGGAGCCTGATAAGGCATACCTCCAGGTGATCGACGACGGCGTCGTTCAGATGCCTTCGTTTGATGCGCAGAATTACACCTGGTCAAACGGTCAGAAGAGCGAAACGCTCTGGTCTGGAGATGCACTAACGATCGTTGCTCCTCCGCCTGCCATTGTCGCCGCCGCGAAGATGGTCAGAGCCAATCCTCAGGACATCGAAGACGTCGCGTTTTTGATGAACGTCAAAAGTATATCAACTGCTGACATTACGATCGCCCTTAGACACTTCCCTCAGGAGGCAAGGCATAAGGCTCTCGAGAACATGATCATGCTGGATCTTGCCATTCCCAGTCAGCTCGACCGTCCCCTACAAAAGGGGCGTGATGACGGGGGCTATGGGCGATGAGTGCTCGCGAAATCCATGTCGCTGGAGTCCGACTCCTGGTCTCCCTCAAAACTGATCGCCTCGCTATCGCGAAGGCGATCAAGGCCCGCGATGTCGTTGCGCTTCACGGGGCGGCCGAAATCGCATGGTCCCGACCGGATCCCAGCCTGGCCGCGACCGACCCGGCATTGTTCAAGGCCTTGAGCGATGGCGTGACCGCATTCTTCCTGAAGGGATATGCGATCCTGAATCGAGACACGCTTGCCGAGCGGGCAAAGCAGGCTCTGGCGAAGAGATAACAGCCAAAGCCAACTCATCAGCATTGTCGCTCCACAGCGAGCCTATCAGCCCTGTCCATCGTGACGGGGCTTTCTTTTGCCTGCCCTGACAATGCCCAGGCCAGCTTCGCTGGGATGCTGGGAGGCGAACGCGGATGAATCGCAGAACATATGAATCCACGAGGACCGCGACCATGACCATCACCGAGATCGCCCTCACCTTGCCCTTCGCCTGCGCCGATGGCGACGAGATCATCATGATCGGCGACGTGCATGGTTGCGCGGCCCAATTCGACGCGCTGCTCGACCATGCATCCGCGATGCCGCGCGCGCCCGGCCGCCGGCGCAAGCTGATCCTCGGCGGCGACATCATCGACCGGGGTCCGGCCTCGCTGCTCGCCATCGACCTCGCGATCGGCGCGAAAGAGCGCGTCGGCGCCGACGAGGCGATCCACCTCATCGGCAACCACGAGCAGATGCTGAAGATCGCCCTGATCGACGAGGACGATCCGGTCAGCCAGCGTGCGGCCGAGATCTGGCTGCGCAATGGCGGTGGCAAGGTCATCGAAGAGCTGATGGAGGCCAACCCGGGCAAGCGCCTCGATGTGCCGGCCGCGCTCGGCCCCGACCGGATGGCCTGGCTCGATGGCCTGGTGCCCTATCACCGCTCCCGCCGGATCCTCGCGGTGCATGCCGGCCTCAACCCGACAGCGTCGTTCCCGAAGTTCCTTGCCCAGCCCTGGGCCATCAACCTGCGTCATCTCGACGAGGACAACCATTGGGCCTGGGTGCGCGAGCCCTTCCTGAGGCACCTGCCCCGCCCCGACTGGGGCCACCACGGGCACTTCGTCCTGCATGGACACACCACGCCCAGCCATGACCCGACCTCGACGCAGGAGCAGATCGAGCGCTGCCGGCTCAACCTCGACGGTGGCTCCTTTGGGACTGGCGAAGTGCGCATGGTGCGTATCGTCGGCAATGACGCCGTCCTCGTCACGAAGCGGATCTGACCGATGGCTTCCAAGGCCTACTTCGCATCCCTCGTCCTGCTCCCGACGATCGTGACGGGGCCGGGGAACTACGTCACCCGCGCCGGCGAGATCGTCACGATCGAGACCTCAACGAGATGGCGCGACTTCGCCTGCCGCGGGACCTACCCGAACGGCGTTGCCGACGGCTGGCATCGGAGCGGCCGCCTCTATGCCGGCATCGAATGTGCCAACGACATCGTCGGCCATGAGGCTGTCGTCGTGACGAAGATCTGACGGCGACACGATCAAAATCGGACTCGGACGATCGAGCTTCGATCCGATCAAAATCCCCAGAGAATCCGGAGGCCTTCATGGCTGCGCGCATCATCTTCTGCACCGAAGGCGTTGACGGCCGGCAGGACCCCAGCATGGTCTGGAACCTGGTCGAGGGCGCTCCGCCTACGCGCCGAAGCAAGTCGATCGTCTTCAGTGCCGCGACGAGCAGCGCCTCCCCGTCCGAGCACAGCGTCCGCTACCGGGTCTGCTGTGCCGATGCCGATCACAAGGCCGTCCTTCAAGACGCCGTCGTCGAGCAGGCGAAGCCGGATTCGACGGCCTGCTTCATCGTCCTGCTGGAGGATCACCCCAGGCACGATCACGTCCCCGTCTTCCATGCGGAGCGCGTGAACAGCGCCGAGATCCAAGCATCCTTCGACGAAAGCTGGGCTCAGCTGCAGCAAGCCGGGCGCAATTCCGCGCGGGAGCGTGTGAGGAGGGTCCGGGAAGGGCAGAAGGTGACGGGAAGCGTCGAAGAGGTGTTCTGATCCAAGATCAGGATGCAGTTGGACGAAAGGGAATTCCCAAGTAGGACAAGGGCAGGAAACACCGGAGAGTTGCTACCTCCCCGGTGACCTGATCATCAGCCGAAGACATTCCTCAGGATGACATAAAGCCATCCCAAGGCACCCCGGAGACTGATCGCGAACTCGAAGTTGATGTTCAAGTTCGCTTTGGCCGATATATTCATTGTTCTTGTCCTTGGGCGAAACGTCGCCATCGCAGCCGCCTTCTGACGACCTGGCCGATATCGGCAGAAGGCTTCGTGCGAACAGCAAAAGGACAATCACGATCGACCGAGACCAGAGATGCACCTGGAGTCGTTTCAGCCACGTCAACCGTAATGGTTGACGGAACCGACCCGGGATCTTTCAGGCCTCGGCCCGATCGGCGACATCAAACCCCGCCCCTCACCGGGCGGGGTTTTTCTTTGTCCGTCCAGCCAATCCCCGGATGGCGGGTGGCATCGGGTGCGGTGGTCAACCGGTGAGGGTGAGGAGGTCAAAAAGCTCGCGGGCGCAATTCCCAGGCGTAGCGGATCGACAAGACACGGCAGAGCAAACCGGGGCGTCGAGGGTCGATCGACAAGGGACACTGGGCGAAACCCAGATTGAATCGAAATCCCAGGAAGGATCGATCTATGGCTGTCCAGCTTCCCAACGACATCACGATCCTCCTCAGGAAGCCGCGCCTCAAGTGGCGCTTCAAAGACCATTGGTCCGGAGAAAGCGCTCTGTTCGATCTGGGTGGCGTTCGCGTCCACGTGAAGGATATGGACGGGGATTCCACCTGCTGGACCATCCGCCGCGGCAAGGATGGCCCCGTCATCGCGGAGGGCAACAGCTGGGAAGCCGACCATTGGGATATCTGCCTCCTTCAGGCCGAGAAGGCACTGCTGAAGATCGTTAGCGAGCGCATCGCTGAACTGCGGGCGAACGCGTCGCCCTTGCCGAATGCAATCGCGGAGATGAGTCGATGACGCAGGTCGCCACAGGGGCCAACATCGCCGTCTATCTCGACGGGGAATGCCTCAACATCATCGAGAGCAACCGCCCCACCGCCCAGGCCTACTGGTCCGAGCGCCAGTGGCGCTTCCCCGACCGACGCTATCGCCTCGTCGACATCCCGTCGGCCCAGGTGCCCCACCCGAAGCTGAAGGATCAGCTCAGGAGGGCCGCGTGATGGATGCGCTCTCCCGCAAGCACAACGACAGCACCCAGAACAGCAGCACCTACCACAAGAAGGACGGCACGGACGTCCGGGCCATCCTCAAGGAGGAGACCCGCCGCGAGATCGACGCCGCCCTGCAAGCTCCCGGAGAGCCCACGATGACCCGCTACCTCGACAGCACCTTCCCGAAGAACGCTGCCGATCGCCTGTTCCGACAGGTCGAGCGCCAGATCGAGACGAACCACGGCAACCTCATCAGCATAGGTGCCGACAAGATGACCGTCGAGATCGCGTCGGGCCATCTGCGCGACCTCGTCGAGCAGATCCGCGCCGAGACCGGCCACCGCGACCATGCGTCCAAGGCCCGTGCCGGCTGCCCGACGGCCATCCGGATGATGAAGGCATGAGCCTCAAATTCACCAAAACCAGGCGCGGCCTGCCGATCGTCAGGTTCAAGGATTGCTATGGCTCGCATTGCAGCCTCCAGAAGTCATCGCTCCCTTCCGAGAAGGCCATCTGGCTTGGCGTGGACGAGCCCTTCGATCGCAGTATCGACCGGGTCCGCATGCACCTGACCCAGGACATGGTTCGCGACCTGCTCCCGGCGCTGCAGCGGTTCGCCGAGACAGGCGAGATCACGGAATGATGCAGGTCAGCGAGCGGGTCAGCCATCCCGTTCGCTGCCTCAAGGAATAGCCAGCGTGCAGACGCTGGCAGGCGCGCCGCAGGCGGTCGTGCTTTGAGAAACAACACCTGCAGCCAGGGTCCGGACCACTCCCCCGGATGACCTGGCATTCTGCAGGGGCGGCGCCGGCCTGCCAGTCGGTACCGCCCCTCCCCTGTCCCTCAGCCTGACGCAACTTGTCGTGGGCGAGGACGAATCATCATGACGAAATCACCGTGATGCGAATCCCCAAGGAGAGCCGCACCTCATGCCCGCGATCTCGACGTTCGCCAGTCTCGAAGACCTTCACAGCTTTCAGAACCTCCAGGCCGAAATGAAGCTTACGGCAGGCGGCGACCCCTGGGGGTGGTGCAAGGGATGGTGGTTCGCAATCGCGGGCCGGCTTCACGATCTCGGCGGGGAGGTTCCTGCCGACTGGCACTACCGGCCGAGCCCCCTCGGCGGCGTCGACCTGGATGCCTACGAGGACAGGGTCGTTGCCCAGCTCGAGATCACGCCGCCCGCATTGATCTACGCAGGCAACTTGATGGACCGCTACGCCCGTGCCTGTCGGCACAAGGGGCTCAACTACTGAGCGCTGAGCCTGCCCTCACGGGCCGACGCTACGCGTCGTTGGATCAGGATGAAGTCGATCACGAAATCATCGTGATGCGAATTCCCAAGGAGGACAGCATGATCACGCAGTTCCCGTTCCTGATGGCCAACGCCGCCGCCCTCGGCATGGGCGCCAGCGTCCCGCGCGAGATCACCCGCGTCATCCTCCACCTCGACACGCTGACGAACAACGGCAGCGACGAGAGCCCGCGCTGGAAGCGTGACGGCGATACGCAGATGCTCGTGGCCACGCTGGTCGCCCCCACCGAGGCCGAGATCACCGATGCCGTCGCCAAGGCGACGGCGAGCCTCTGCACCCGCAGGCCGGGCGACGGCGTGATCTACAGCTGCATCCGCTCCGAGACCGTGCGCGGCGACGAGCTCTGCGAATACGAGAGCGAGCAGGTCAGCTTCGCTCGCCAGTACCCGGACTACTACCGCGACGGCGATCTCGTGTACGGCGCCTGCAGCCGCCCGGACGTTTCCGGCCGCACCTGGTCCCCGCCGGCCTTCGCCAAGGCACTGGTGGAGGCCCGCGCGAAGGCTGTCATGAACCCGCTGGCCGCCTGATCGGCGCGCCCATCCAAGCGACAGCCTCGCAGCCGCCAACGAAAATGGCCCCACCTATCGGCGGGGCCATTTTTTTGCTGATGCGGACAATCCCGCTGGGACGTGGCGGTTTACGAGTGCTGGACCAACCGCCACAGGCCGTCTTCGCTCTTGGCTTGGCCTACCGCCTGCAAGCGGGAGAGCTGACCGCCTACGCTGATAGAGTTCAGAGCCCGTCCAGCTGCCTCCGATGCTTTTACGATCACATCGGCGCGAGACAGGCCAGCCGGAGCCGAGGCCAACGCCCGGACGATCGCGGTAGCAATCGCCATTCCACCCTGACGGCCATCCTTCGCCTCACCATCAGTGCCGCTCGCCTCCCGCTCCACTGAAGGTCCGCACGCAGATTCGTATGCGAGCGATGGGTCCACAACCGACCTGTCCGGCGGGGCCGAAGTGACCATCTGCCGAACGGCCACGTAATGGCCGTCGACCTCGTCGATCACGCCACTCGCCACAAGACGCTTGGCCGCGTTGACGCCCAGCGTATGGGCTATTTCCACACCCAGGATCCCGTCGCTGACGCAATCAGCTGCGATCGGCTTAAGGGCTTAGACGCCTGCTCGACGGCGATCGCCACTGCCTCGTCGATCCCGAACGTTCCCCAATCGCTCTTCAGGATCGAACCAGCCGCGAGATGCTTGTCACCGGACAAGTTCGGAATGCGCTCGCTGACATAGGGATGATCGTCTGGGGACGGCCAGATACGGCCATCGACAAAATCGATGCCGCCCCAGGCTACAGACTCAAAAATTGCATCCACCAGCAAGACGGCGCCCGGCACCCGCGGGCCGCTCTGCGGGGCCCGGTCCAACTCATACGCCAGCAAGGCCGGCGACACGACGATGCCCGCCCCCGCCTCGCTATCGCGCGGCAGAGGCACCTTCCTCATCACGTTGAGCAGTTCGAGCATCACCAGCGCCTGCGGCGGAAGGCCATCTTCGCCCAAGGTATGCGCCGAAGGCCGGTCCTGCTCGATGGAGATCCTATCCCACGACTCGAGCCGCTCAAGGCTCCTGCGCAGCTTCGCGATCGATAGCTCCACCCCGAAACGCAAAGCTACGAGATCACGCAAGGAAGGTAGAGATACCGACCTCGGTATCTCGCGCAGCGTCCACAGGACGCAGGCGTCGACGGAAATCGCCGCGAGGTGGCGCGCCCACAGGCACGCCCCCGGCAAGAAGCGGCTACGCAGATCCAGGCGCTGACGCATCCTCGTCAGCATCAGCGACCGATCGCCAATTTCGGCATCTCGATCCTTGGCGCGCCTCTCGTGAAGCTCGATTTCCTCGCGCAGTCGCAGCACTTCGCTGCGATGGAAATGGCGATCCGACCAGCAGCGCGCGAACGCCATGTCGGCTTCGATGAAGCACGCCGCCGCATTCTCGGCCTCGATATCCGGGAGCCGGTGATCCCGGCGCCCGCCTGTGTGCCAGAAGTTGTACATGCGGATCATGTCGCTCCGGAGCGCCTTCGACGCTTCCGTGCGGCCGATCAACGTGATCATGAGCGCCTGGTCGCGATTGAGGTAAAACTCCTCAACCTCACGCTTCGCGCCGCTGCCGATGTCGACCATCGCCCCACGACGGGGCAATGGTCCATACGATTGAATTTCCTCAAGATTCCGCTCGATGAGGTCGCGGATCTTGCGGTCCCGCTGATATCCAAGGCGCTTCGCAAGCTCCGCATCGCGAATATAGAACTCGCCGTCGATCACAATGCCTTCGAAATCCTGGAAAGTGACGACTTCTCTGGGCTCGGCGGCATCGGAATTCCGATTCAAAAATGACATGCAGTTGATCCTCGATTCGGTGTTTGAAAAACGAAACGAATGAGGATCGCGCTTCAATCCGATCTGGTCAAAGCCCAGCCCGAAAGCGCGAGCTGCGGGCTCGTGTATTGGCCATCCGGCCAATCCCCAGACCACCAGCAGGCCTCGACTCATCAGGAAGTTGGCCCGGTTTCCCTGCGCCAGAGCGCGCTGACAGGGCCGGCAGAGCCACCCCGAAGCGCAATTGGCAGGGCCGCAGCGGTGGATTCATCACCTGGTCTGACCCGGAGCGAGGTGGATTCATCGGGCCTAATCGGCCCGGTCTGGACCTCGACTCAACAGGCAGAAGGCGGGCTCCTCATAGGGCTAAAACGGAACTACCCCGCATTCGCTCCCGTTTATGCCAGAACCGCCATTTTCGCCTCTCAACTACCCCGACGCCGGCTCGGCCATGACGCGGTCCGAAAGGGCATAAACGGAAGCGACCGCAATCGTATCCGTTTGCGTTTTTTAGCGCCGATTTGGCGGCTATCGTCGACCCGTCGCATGAGGCCGCTGACCACCCCAAAAATGCCTCCTAAACGGACTTCCTCGCAAACGTTTCCGTTTAGCCTTTTCAGGCCTCATAAACGGAACTCCCCCCACTCAATTCCACATGGGTCGTTTTGCCTGTTTTCCTGATAGGGCCCAATACCGCAGTTCTGACGCAGGGCGTCATATCTGCTATCCGTCCCGGACCTGGCTCTGCGAGGCTCTACTGTCCTTGGAAGGCCCGATCCCGCGCATTCTGGAGACTGGTCCGCGCGCCCTCTGACGAGGTCGCACAATGCGCCGACGGCGCATCGTGGCGGATGGCTGAAGGGGAGGCTTGAGGAGCGATCTGGTCCTGCCCGGAGCCGGCCACAGGGCCGGCCAATCCAGCCCTCCCCGTGCCGCCGCATCCGCGGCGTCGTTGGCGCCCACAAGGGCGCCTTCGCGATCCTCCCGATCGGTCTGCCGAGCCTGGGTCTGAGGGGCCAGGAGAGCGGCTCCCTGTTGAATGTCGCATGGAGAGCTCAGCCAGTCCCCCCTCCCCTCCCACGCGTGCCTCGTCGGAGCACCGGGGCTCATTGACTAGCAGTTCCCCCGGAATGAACTCGCCGCTATTCCCTGGAGGCCAATCAAAGAGCTGCAGCCGCGGCGATCCCATCAGGAGAGCTGCGCGACTCCACGGGCGCCTTCGCCTTTACCGTCGGGCGAGCCTTGAGCTCATGATCTCGATCAGCCTCAGCCAGCGCGCTTGTCAGGCTCCGCCCCTATCATGGGGGATATCCGAAGCTGGGTCTCATAGCGTTTCGAATATCATTGATCTCGAATCGAATTCGAGTTTTAATAATTCGTGATATCGGAATCGTAACGAATCCAAACAGGGATCATGATGTTTGGGTGGTCACCGTTCTCGTTTTTCTTGCCGCAGAGGCGATCGTGTTGGGCTGCGTTTCAGAAATCAGCTTGCCCTCAGCGCCTGTCCTGGCCATCCAGGCCTTTGTCGCAGAGGCGCGTCTCTTCACACGGGGCAGATTGTCGACTGCGGATGACGAGCCCTTCATAGAGCTGATGCAGGCCAGCGCCGCCAGTATGCAAGGCGATTTGTTCGGGTTCTCTCTCCCAACCCTCATCGGTACTGGTGCCATCGCCCTTACGGTCGCGTCCCGAAGCATGGTGCGATCTATCCATGCGTGATCTAGACGATATCGCTCGCGACAAGCAGGCTGCGTTTGACGAGCGCCAGGCCAAGAGCCGTGCTCGGAAGGATGCATTACACGCTCAACGCGAGCTCGAGCAGGACAGGCAAGAACAGTTCTCCGAGCTTGGCCGCGTCGCGGCTCAAGCCTTCAAGCAGATTTCGCGCGTTGAGGCTCAGGCGCAACGCGCGCTTGCTCAGAAGATTTACGGCCCGGATGCGCTTCGCGACGTCGGTCGCCTATTCAATAAGCCTGGCATCCGCACCGCTGCGGGTCTCTCCAGTCAGAAAGCCCAAAAGCAAACGACCCGGCCCCAGGGCAAAGATGGCGCGGTCTCTTTCCACTTCTCAGTGACATCGATCACCAAGCGAGGCGAGCTAGCCGCTGTCCTGAAAGGACAAAAGAGCGTCGCCGCTGCGATGAGCGTCGCCACGCCGCACCAGCGCTATATCGAGCGTGAAGATGCCGCCGAACGGGTGCCGGCTGTAGCGATGCAGGCCTACATTGAAGACAAGGACAGGGCCGAGCAGCAGAAGGCCGAACCGCTCCGGGATTTTGAGGTCTCGTCCTTCGGCAACATCAGCAACGATGCCGAAGGACGAGCTCGTTTCTGGGAGGTGGTTGAGGAGTCGGAGGCCAAGCCCAGCCCAGCAAAGGTGATCATCGACCCAACGGTCGATCAGGCGACATGGGACAACCTCCGGACGATCCTGCCGCAAGAGAGTTCGATTCCCTCGATTCTGACGCTGGCGATGACGACCGGCAAACCGGTTGCCGACACGGTTTCAAATGCGGACGGCCTTCGGCTTGTTCAGCTGTTCCAGAAAGCAGGCTTCACCAAGTTCATTGCAAGGGAAACGGAGGAGAGCGACGAGGTCGGGCCCATCAATTTCACCCTGGGGCGCGGCGGACGTGTCCAGACCCGACTTGTCGTCGAACTGCCGCACGAGATGTCCGCTCAGCAGCGACTAACGCTCGCGAAGGAATATTGCTCGACCTATGAATCGAAAGGCCTGCGCTTCTGGGCGGTCATTCACGCTCCGAACAAGCACAATGACAGCCGAAACTTCCATTTGCACGTCAATCTCTATGACCGCCCGACCAAGCAGGTCCCCGATCCGACGGGCACGCCCATCTGGGATTTCGAGCATGTCGAGGAAACTATCGACAAATGGCGAAACAAGCGCTCGGGGCGACCGTTCCAGCAGGCGAAGCTGCGCGAGGTCGCTACGATCGACTGGGTGAAGAAGGAGCGAGACCGCTTCTCGAAGCTTGCCAACGCGCATCTCGCAACCGCTGGCATCGCCAAGCGTCTCGACCCGCGCCGCTACGAAGACATGGGCGTGCAGGACAAGGCACGCGACCGCATCGCGCCGGCCTCCTACGCGCGTGAGCGCAAGGGTCTTGAAACGAAGGACGGAGTTGCTCTCGCAACCAAACAATGGGCCGCCAATCGCGACGCGGTCGCTGCGATCGCAAAAGCCGACGCCTCATACGAAGCTTATCGGCGAGCATGGCTCGCCCAAAGCCTGCAGCCGCAGTTGCAGCGCAAGACCGCAGAGGCCGTGGTCGCGCGCAGTACCGGCATCGAGGTCGCCAGGCTGTCCGCGAAGAAGGCGGCGCTCGTCAACGAGCGCAATGCCTATTCGCATGTCGCAGCAAAGCTTGAATCCCGTGCACGCCTGAGGCCCAAGCGCCAACGCGACGAAACCGATGAAGCGGCGATCACTGTTGCGGCCGAGCTCTCCTCCAAGGTCAGCGATATCGACCAGCGCATCGCCCTGCTCATCACCAGCATCAAGAAAGCCGAGCGACGCCTGATCAAAGTGAAGCGCCTCGATGACGCCGCGATCGCCACCGAGCGTCTGAAAGACCTCCAGCGTCGCATGCGCTCGATGTCGGCTACACTCATGGCTGACACCGTCGTCGATACCCAGGCGCCCATGAAGGCTGAGAGCCAGCCGGCGCCGGAAAACCAGGCGTCGACGGCATCTGTGGACCCATTGCATGTCTCGCCCGAAAAGCAGCGGGCAAGCGACCTGCTCACTCGCGTCCGCGAAAGAGCCCGCGAAATCGCACAGGAGCGCGCGGAGAGCGCTGGCTCTACACCGTCCTGGCGGCCCGCTCGGGTCGCGCCGGCCGTCCCGCCTCCGGTATCGTCGGCCATCGAACCCCGACCGCTCACGAAGGATCCCCAGCTCGGTACTCCTATTGCCGCCAACCCGATCCGGCCGGAGCAGCAGGCAGAAGCCGAGGACGAGGCAATTCGTAAGCAGCGCGAGGCCGATGAACTTGCCGCGCTGCAGAGGCGCTTGGCGATTGCTCGCCAGTTGGGCGGAAGGTCGCGATAATCGAGCGACAGCTGATATTTATGTTGTGTTTCGAACGATCGCCTCGACTTTACTGATGATTCGAAAACATCTCTTGCGGGAACCGTTCCATTGGTGATTTCGACACTGACATTGTTTTCGTAACGATCATGAGCCGCCTGTGGCCGATACATGATCCATTAATGAACGTGATTTAACGCGCTCGGGGGTACATCGTGGGTGGAAAACTAGACATCGAAGCAATGGACCTTTCAGCGCTTCGTGAGCTCCGTAATAAGATTGATATTGCGATCGAAGCACGGCTCGATATCGAGAGAGAAGCGATGGCGAGGCAGGTCCGCGAGATGGCTGCAAGGGTTGGCTTGTCCGTTCGCCAACTCGTAAAAATAGGCAGCACTCCCCATGAGTGCCACAAGAACCAGAAGCCACGTCCGAAATATCAACATCCCAAAAATGCGACGATCACCTGGAGCGGCCGCGGGGGTGTTCCAGGTTGGGTTCGTGATTGGGAAGGTGGCGGGAACAAGAGGGAGGAACTCCTGATCAGTCGTGCGCGCTGATCCATCCAAGAGCTACAGGAACGGTTCTCCAGGATGCGTTGCGCCGCCATCGCCGCCTTCCTCGGGCGATGAGCGAGCCGAACGCGCCTGCCGTAGACGAGACGGGATTGGGCTATGTCCGGCGCAGGAAACCTTGCGCCAAGATCGAAGTCTCCGACGTTACCATAGGTGACCGCTGACAGAATGGGGCCCGAGGCCTTCGGCCGAGGGAGTGTCACTCACAAACAAGATCTCGCTCGGCCGCCATCCGAGGCGTTGGCACACCAGATGGAAAATCCCAGGGTCCGGCTTGGCCGCCGGCGAACTGGTCTTCCATGTGTTCGGCCTTAACTCCCATTGCGAGTGAATCCTGAGCTCGGAATGAGCGAAGGATGGTACCGTCGCTGCGAGGGCATCCGCACCGGCGCGCGAAAACGCTTCTTCAAAGTCGTGGACCTCAGGTCGAGGCCGCGCCGGCCGCCAGGGCCGCATGGCCGATTATCTCTCGCGCATGGACTTCATCGGTCTAGAGTGACTTCCGGATAATCGGTGGCGGCAATGGTCGAGATTCAACCCATAAGCCTTGTGCCGCCGGTTGGCTAATATATATTCCCTTCGAAGGGAGTAATTATTATGCCCAATGAGTTTTCCGCACGCGAGGTGGCCGAATTGGCCAACGTGCCCGTGCGCGCCGTGGATAAGGCGATCGAGGAAAAGGTGCTGGCAGGCATCCGCGCAGACGTGCGCAGTCGACGGCGGATGTTGCCGCTTCATGCCGTGCCCTACGCAGCGATCGTCGCGCGGTTGCCGTTAACACTCTCGCTCGAGATCAAGCGCGATCTCGCCCGCGCGTTGGGTAAGCGTTCGGCCGCGCGGATGACGACCGAGCCGATGGAGATTGCACCTGCCGTCACAATCGACCTCTCCACACTGGTCGGCCCTGACCTTGCCGAACGGGCGGAGCGCTATGGCAAGGCACGGGAGGACTTTGTGGAGATCAATCCGGACATCATGGGCGGCACGCCCGTTCTGCGCGGGACGCGGATGACAGTATATTCGGTGCTGGGCCGCCTCGACGGCGGAGACAGTACTGACGACATATTGGAGGACAATCCGCACCTGACTCGCGAGGCGGTGGAAACCGCCGCGCTCTATGCCCGCACGCATCCCATCGTCGGCAGACCTGGCGGACGCCCTTGGGCGAAATCCGCTTGAAGCTTTCATCGACGAATGCCTGTTGCCGCAGCTTGCCCGTCACGTCAATGAAGTGGGCGGCCATGCCTCAATACACCGTGCGACATGAGCCGATTGGGCGAGCCGGGTCAGCCCACAGATCCGACGATCCGAGTACCCTCCCCGCCCTATGCGCCGCGGCGCCCGAACGAGCTCGCCGCCGACCGCCTCCGCGCCGGGAAGAAAACGCGGCCATCCGGATACGACATCAACGAGGCCGCCTTCCAGCGCGCGAATGGTCCCATTCCAGGCAATCTGATCGTTGCCGGCGGTGCATCCGGATCCGACGCTTATTCACGACAGGCCAAAGCCGCAGGACTGCCGCTGCATCCTGCCAGGTACCCAGAAGAAGTCCCCCGCCGGATTATCCTACTCACGTCGCGGGAAGGCGATCTTTGCTACGATCCGATGGCCGGATAGGGCACCACAGGAAAGGTCGCCCTCGCTCGTCTCACGGCGCACAAAGATTGCCACCGCGATGCCTAATTTGGCACCGACACGCAGAAAGTTTGGCACCTGATGTGCTTTGGTACTTTCTCGAATTGCGAGAGATGCGGAACTAACAACGGACCGTCGTGCCAAATTGAGGAGTCGTGTTGAAAAGCGATGCAAAGTGTTGCCGCGATTGTCGCTTGAGTTCGGCAACGAACTCGATAAACGACGCCCGGTACGACCGGGCGTCGCTCCTTTCCCAACCACACCCGGAAGCACGTGATCGCGGGCAGCGAACGCGAGAGGGTGTTGCGGCGTGATGAGTTCGCTTGTTGCGCGAGTGGCTCTTGCTCGGCGGCCGCTCGGTTGACCTGATTCCTGCAGCCCGCCCTCCCCGCCTAGTTCGGTCGGAGCTACGATTGAGCTCAGGTAGCCGCATGACGTCTCTTACTGCCCTTCTGGCACGTAAATCATGCGACCGTCCGGGAGCTTGTAGGCGACGCCGGCTCGAACGCCCTGACCTTGCCCGATCTCGCTATTGGACTCGTAGCGGGTCAACTCCTGTCCCTGCTTCACCGTGATGCGCATGTCCGGCTTGCCTTGGTTCTCCACCACGACCGCATTCTCGGCAGCGAAGGGATTGAGCGTGTTGCGCACGATGACGATCATCAGCATCGCGATCACCACGAGGAAGACGTCGATCAGGTTGACGACCGACAGCAGCGGATCGTCGTTCTCATCCTCGTCCAGGAAACGCATCAGCGGTGCTCCGGGGCGCGTTCAAGCGTGCGCAGTTCCTGCAGGAGCCAGCGCCGGCGGACTGTGAGCACGAGATGGGAGATGGCGGCCGCGACGAGGGCGAGAATCACCGCCGCGAATGCCATGGCGAGATTGTCCCCGATGCCCTTGGCGTCGTTGTTGGACAACGCGAGCAGCGCCGGCCCCATCGGAATCATCGTGGCCACGAGGCCAAGCATCGGTGCGGATCGCGCGACGATGCGCAGCCATTCCAAACGCTGCATGATCCAAAGTTCGAGATCGCCGCTCTCAGCGCCGCTGGCCTTCTGGAAGATTGCTAGCTGCGAATGATAGCGACCGCGCCGACGTTGCAGAGCCTCGATCAGGAAGCTCCCCAACGACATGAAGGCATAGGCCAGCGCCGCGACGATCAGCACGAGAACGGGGACGAGGAAAAGTTTGGCGAGGTCGTAGAGCCCCGCTTCAAAGAGGTTCAAGATGGTGCTCCGGTTGCGATGCGGCTTCTGTTGGCGAGTGCCTGGGACAAGGCTCCGGCGAGCAGGCAGACCAGGATCAGGACGGCCCCGAGCCAGCGGCGCCAATCAGGTTCGGTCTCGCGGGGCGGCGGAACCGGTGTCATGACCTGACCGGAGACGGTCTGAGGCTGCGCTGTATCGCCGGCCGACGCCTGTGAGGCCGCGGTCGCTGCTGCTGGTTGGGCAGAGAGCCCGAAGCCCGGCGCCATCGTCGCCACGAAGTCCTTCGTGAGTTGCGCACCGACCTCCACGCCGTGCCGCTCGGCAAGTTCCTGCCAACGTTCCGCGAGCTCGCGCCGGGTCTCCTCGGGCGCGTCCCAATAGCCTTTGCGGATCGCTTCGACGAGGCGCTCGATGAGCTGGCCCTGCGCGGTCGGGTTGTTCTGCTCGAACCAGCGCGCCAGATCGAGCTTGCGGACATCGCGCACGAAGGTGTCGTGCACCGCCTGCCATTGATCGGCGCGCACCAAAGCGGGATCCGTGACCTGCCAGCCCCAGAGATTGGTGACCGCATTCAGAATCTCGAGCGTGCCGGCATAGCCCTCCTGCTTCATGCCGCCGATCCAGTGCGGATTGATATAACGCGTGCGCATCTCCTCGGAGAGGAAGGCGGCCGTGCTCGTCACGCGCGCCTCGGGCTGGCGCAGATCGGAGACGTAGAGCGAGGGCGAGCGGCCGGTGAGATGACGCACGGCGAGGGAGAGCCCGCCGAGAAACTCGAACGGGTGGTCGGTCGAGAGCAGCCCGTGCAGCGTCGAAGAACGCGACAGCACTGCCGCCTCCACACCGCGTAGCTGCTCGGCCAGCAGGTTCGTGCCGCTGACCTTCACGCCCCAGTCGGAGGCACCATAGCCATACTGCATGCGCTTGAGGAAACCCGACGCCAGGGTATCGTCCTTGTCCCAGGACGCCGAGGCCAGCACGGCTTCCGGCAGGCCGGTGCCGTAATCGCCGGGCTCGCCGGAGAAGATGCGCAATCCGGCGAGGCGCGCGGCCTCCGTCGGCTCGCTGCCCTGCGCTGCAAGACCCGCAGCGACGGCACGACTGTTGGCGAACACAGGATTGCCGGGCTCGTCGAGAACTGCCAGGCGGTCTATCGCTTGCGCCAGCAGACGCATGAAGCCGTCGAACTGGTCCCGATAAACGCTGGTGACCTGCAGCACCACGTCGATGCGCGGGCGCCCGAGCTCCGCGGCGGGCACGATCTCCAGCGCAGTCACACGCCCACCCGCATCCCAGACCGGGCGCAGACCGAGCGCGTGCAGCACCTGCGCCTCGAGCACGCCGAGATGGCGCATCGCCTCCGACGACCACAGGCTGAAGGCGAGCTTGGTAGGTGCCTGACCACCGTGACTGGAGCGATAGGCCTCAACCAGTTGCCGCAGCGCCTTGTCGCCGGCTTCGAAAGCCGCCTGCGTCGGCACCTTATCGGGTTCGAAGGGAAACAGGTTCCGTCCGTTCGGCACCTCGGGGTTGCGCACGGGATCGCCACCAGGCCCCGGCAGAACGAAGCCCCCTGCGAGCCCGGCGAGCAAGGCCGTAATCTCATGGTTCTGCGCCAGATGACGATCGAGCGTCGCGCCGCGCTCGACCATGGCACGCAGGGCCGGATCGCCGATTGCCGCGATGGGCTCACCCCGGCGCAGATGCTTGTCCAGGAGGGCATAGGGCGGGCTGCGCTTCAGGGCCTCGGCGTCGACCGCGAAGAACTCGTCCGGCTCGTGGCCGAGCAGCTTGTAGAAGTCGCGGCCGAGCTGTTGCATCACCGTCGAGAGGCGCTGGTCCGGAGCCGGAGGCTGACCGAAGATATGGAGCCCGAGCGGCATGGCCTGCCCAGCCAGTCGGTGCAGATGGTCGTGCAGCAAAGGCAGGAAACTCGCGAAGTCGCTGCGAAGGGCGCCTTCCTCCCAGCCGATGTCGCGCTGGATCGACCCAGCGGTCACGGCCTTGACGATGCGCTCTTGAGTCGCGTCGCGAACGGGGCCTTCTTCGAGCTGCTGGTATTCGTGGATCAGAGCGTGGAGGTCGCGCAACTCGTCATAGAGCCCCGCCGGCGCAAAGGGCGGCGTCTGGTGGCTGACGGTTACCGCCCTGCCGCGACGCCGCGCCTGAACCGCCTCTCCGACATTGTCCTGGATATAGGGGTAGAAGACCGGCAGGTCGCCGAGCGTGATATAGGGGAAGTCCTCGACCGAAAGGCCGCGATCCTTGCCCGGTGTCCACTCTTGCGTGCCATGGGTGCCGAAATGGATGAGCGCGTCCGCGCCCGATCTCTCCCGCAGATAGAGGTATTGCGCGAGATAGAGATGGTCGGGCGCGAGCTTGCCATCGTGGTAATGGCCGCCCGGAACGCCGTCGCGCGGAAGCTGCGGCATGATTTCGAGGTTGCCGAGTTTCAGTCGCGGCAGAACAAAGACCTTCTCGCCATCGATCTCGCGCAGCGCGGCGTGCTCCTCCGGCTCGCCCCAATGGCTCGCGATCTCGAACTGGCGCGAGACTGGCAGGCTTTCGAACCAGGTTCTGTAGGAGGCGAGCGGCAGCTTGACGGCGAGTCCTTCTGCGAGAAGCGCGGTTGCGCGCTCAGGGTGGTAAACCGCACCGAGCATTGCTTGAGCCGTGGCCGTGAGGCTCGTTTCGTCCGCCGCCGCAACATCATAGCCGGCCTTGGCCAGCGCCGCCGTCAACGCCTCCAGACTGCGCGGCAGGTTGAGGCCCGAGGCGGAGAGGTTCTTCTCGCCGGGCGGATAATTCCAGAACATCAGCGCCAGCGTATTCTCGGCTGCAGGCTTGCGCCGCAGAGCCGCGAGCTTCAGCGCCTTGGCCACGAGCGCATCCATCTGCCGTGCCAGCGGCACGAGCTCGCCGCCCTCCAGTGCCTCGATGACTATCGGATCGCTTGCGCCCCAGCTCTCGGGCACCGCGAGAAAAGGCGCCACCATTTGCATCGGGCTGCCGCTCTTCGCCGCCTCAAAAGCCTCGGCATTGCCGTCGCGAAACCCCGTCGCCTGGATCACGGGGGTACCGAGCTCGCGGAATTCCGCCGCCCGTGCCGCGCCGTTCTGAAGATGGGTGCCGATCACCAGCAGGTCCGCCTGCGCCGGCTTCAGCAGCGAAGTCAGCCCGTCCGCCTTGGCTGCGTCGAACCAGAAGACCAGGGGCATGGCGCCTGCAGTCTCGGCCTTGCGCATGAAGGCATCGATCGTCCGCGTCTCCATGCCGGAGATCAGCCCGGAATGGATCACATAAGCCAGCCGCGGCGCGCCTTCCGCCCAGCGGTCCTTGCCCCAGTTGAGATAGGCCTCAAGACTGGCAAAGGGACCGGGAGCATCGGGATGGTAGAGACCCGTTGCGCCAATGCGGGAAGGCTCCGGAAACACGCTCAGGTCGCCGCCCGTTTGCCGCGCCTGTGCATAGGCCGCAAGCCGGCGGAGGTTGCTCTCGCCTCCACCGGCATAATAGCCGATGAGACGACGGGCCTGCTCTGGCGGAAGATTGCCGAAGGCGGGGGGGCCGCCGCCGACGCGGATCCAGGCGACCGAGCTTGCGGCCAGCGCTGCCCCGATCTCGCCTTGCACCCTAGCAAGGTCATTGGGGCGCGGCGTGTCGAGGACGACGAGATCCGCATCCCCAATTTTGATCGTCTGCTGTGGTGTAGCGCCCAGCCGAACCGAGCTGACGGTCACGCCACCTGCGTCGACGATGCGGGTGATCTTCTCAAGCTTCCCGGGCAGAACGAAATCGGTCGTCACGATCAACAGACGGAGAGCCTGCGGCTGCGGTTCGCCACTGCCGCCCTGCGCAACGCTGGGTGAGGCGAGCACACACCAGGCCAGCGCGGCAAGGACAACGAGCGCGAGACGCCGCAGCGCTCCGATCATCCTGTGAATCTGCCTGCTCATTCTCAGAACCGGTGCGTCAGGCCGGCGTACACGGCGCGCCCGTCGCCGGGGCGCACCTGCGGCGAGGTGCGCGCGACGAAGCGGCCCGGCGGACCCTGCTGGACGACGGGCACGGTCGGTGTCGAGGCAAATTCCGAGACATAGGTGCGGTCGGCGAGATTGCGGCCTTCGATGAATACGGTCCAGACCTTGTCACTAGAGGTCCAGCCGACCTTGGCGCCGAAGAGCACATAGCCTGGGACGATGAAGGCGGGACCGCCCGAGCCGTCGAAGGTGGTGCGTCGGTCGCTCAGCGCCCGCAGGTTACCCGAGACGAACCAGCCAGTGGGATGGCGATAACCGAGCTCGCCGAAGAACTGGTGCTTCGGGATCACCGGCAACCGCCCGTCGCCATAGATCGGGTCGCCGTCGAAGGCGAAATCGGTGAAGTTATAGACCGCGTTGGCAAAGATGCTGTCGCCCGCGGCGAAGACATCGACGAATGGTTTGGTCTTCAGTCCGAATTCGATGCCGTTATGGATCGTCTTGTCCGCGTTGAAGGCGACGGTGGTCGAGCAGCTCGCGTTGATCTCGGCGGCGCAGCGGGTCAAAATCTCGTTCCTGAGCCGCATATGGTAGAGCGTCACGTCGTAGGAGAAGCGATCCCAGCCGCCGCGAGCGCCGACCTCCGCCGTCCAGGCCGATTGCGCACGCAGGGGCGCAAGGCTGCGGCCTGTCTGCGATTGTAGGCTCAGCACGTCGGAGAGATCGGCTCCGGAGGGCACCTCGTAGCTGCGGGCGATATTTGCGAAGAGGAAGTGGCCGGCGCTGTGCTCCCAGTTCACACCAAACTTGGGATTCGCCGCTCCGAAATCGCGATCATACTCCTGAAGCCCGGCCGTGCGGCCGGGCTGCGGTCCGCCTGGCGATGTCGGCCCGAGCGCTGCGACCGCGCCGCCGCGATAGTGGTCGCCGAGATCGCGATTGGTGAAGACACCCTGTAGACCGGCGAAGGCGCGAAAACCCGGCAGGAGTTCGATCGAGCCTTCGCCATAGCTCTCGGCCAGCCAGGAGGTGAACCGGCTATCGAAGATCTTCCGCCCCTTGTCACGGCCGCTGTCACGATGCTGGAACCGCTCGAAGTCGGCATCCGTATAGTTGATCCGCGCGCCGCCGACGAACTCGGTCGGCAGTCCGCCGATGCTGGTCTTGTGCTCGACGCGGAAGGAGGCGCCGTAGTCGCGCCAGGCATTGTCGATGATCCCAGCGAAGGGCGACGGCAAATGGTCGAGCTCGGTGTTCAGGACATAAAGGCCGAGCTCGTAAGTCGTGCAGCCGTCACGGATGGTCGTGCGGTTGGCGAGCCGCTGGTAGTTGAAGTTGATGTCCTCGTCGAAAAGGTAGGAATTGGCCGGCGCGGTTTTCCGCGTCCATCTCAGCGTATCGAGCGCCAGCGTCTCGGCGAGGTCCTGGCGCGACGCCCCCGCGGAGAAGAAGGTGCGGTTTTCGATGTTGGGCGCCAGCTGGACACCGATATTGCCGCTGAATCGGTAGTTGCGATCCCGGGTATGACGTTGATAGCCGTCGCTGCCCGTCACATTGCCCTGGACATACCAGTCGACATTTTCCTTGGATCCGCCGGTTTCGAGCTGGCTGCCGAAGTTGCGGAAGCTCCCGCCTGACACGGTGACACTGCTGCCGGGCGCGGTCAGCCCGCTCTTCGAAACGACGTTGAGCGCGCCGCCGGTCGCGATCGAGCCATAGCGCAGGCTGTTGGCGCCACGATAGACTTCGATGAAATCGGCGGCCAGCGGATCGATCAGCACATTGGTCAAGCCCGCATCGGTGCGCCCGAGCGGGATGCCGTCAATGTAACCCCTGATGCCGCGGCCATTGCGCGAACCGTCGATCGAGATGTCGCTGCCGCGCATCGAGATGAAGCCGCTCAAGCCCGCGCCGCGTTCGGACAGGAAGATGCCGGGCGTGCGCACCAGCATGTCGTTGAGATTGGACTTGCGGCCAGGTTCGGCGTTGGCGACGCCGACGACGGTCTCAGCGCCCGGGCGACGCGAGAAGCGCTCGCGCTGTTGTTCGAAGGTGGGGCTCGTAGTGTCGGGCCCGTTTCCTGAAACATTGATCGTCTCAAGCAGAATTTCTGGGGGCTGCGCTCTTCTCTGCGCTTGCGCCACCACGGGCGAGGCGCTGATCAGCGCCAGGCCGGAGACGAGGACGGCGCTCCGACTTCGTCTTGCTCTGCCAGTGTCGCGCAGTGCTGACCCATAGACCCATCCCCCAAGACGCCCCGGCATCGAAAACCTCAACGATATAACATTGCAGATGTGGATTGGAATGCTCTGGTCACCGGAGGACGCGCGTCGTCGCTCACGGGGCGTGCAGAGTGCACCGCCTTGTACATCAGGCGGCGGTCGCCCGGCGCCAGGCCGGGAACGGATCGGGCAGGTCGCGGTAACGCTCGGGCTTGAAGGCGATGGTCGGCGTCTCGCCGAGGAGGCAGGCATCGAGCCCGGCGCGGATGGCGCGCTCGTCCATGCCGGAGCCGATGAAGACCAGCTCCTGCCGGCGGTCGCCCCAGACCGAATGCCAGTGCCGGTTCAGGATGGCGCGCCATTCGGGATGATCGGGCCAGCGCGGGCGCGGCACGGCGGCCCACCAGAAGCCCATCGCCTCGGTGCGGCAGATCGCGCCGGCAAGGGACATCTCGCCGACCCATTCGGGCCGCGTCGCCAGCCAGAAATGCCCCTTGGCACGGATCAGCCCGGACCAGCTCTGGGCCAGGAAGGCGTTGAACTTCTCGGGATGGAAGGGCCGGCGCGCTCGGTAGACGAAGGAGGCGATGCCGTATTCCTCGGTCTCCGGAACATGATCCTTGAAGCCGTAGAGCTCCTTGTGCCAGAGCGGATGCTCCTGCGCCTTCTCGTGGTTGAAGAGACCGGTGTCGAGGATCGCGTCCAGTGGCGCACGGCCGAAATCCACCTCGATCAGGCGCGCATCCGGGTTGAGCGCCCGGATCACCAGCTTCGCCTGCGCCGTCGCCTCCGGCCCGGCGTCAGCGACCTTGTTGAGCACGACGACATCGGCGAACTCGATCTGCTCGACCAGGAGATCGACCAGCGTGCGTTCGTCGCCCTCTCCGGCCGTCTCGCCGCGCTCGCGCAGGAAGTCGCGCGAGCCGTAATCCTTGAGCAGGTTCACCGCATCGACCACCGTCACCATGGTGTCGAGCCGGGCGAGATCGGAGAGCGAGAAGCCGTCCTCGTCGCGGAATTCGAAGGTCGCTGCGATCGGCAGCGGCTCGGCGATGCCTGTGCCCTCGATCAGAAGGTAGTCGAAACGGCCGTCGCGGGCGAGCCGGCCGACCTCGGCCAGGAGATCGTCGCGCAAGGTGCAGCAGATGCAGCCATTGCTCATTTCGACCAGCTTCTCGTCGGTGCGGGAAAGATCGCCGCCGCCTGAGCGGACGAGGTCGGCGTCAATGTTGACCTCGCTCATGTCGTTGACGATGACCGCGACCTTGCGGCCGTCGCGATTGTTCAGGACGTGGTTGAGCAGCGTCGTCTTGCCGGCGCCGAGGAAGCCGGAGAGAACGGTGACGGGGAGGCGGGCGTCTGGCATGTGAGAGACGGGGGACATGAACAAGCTCGGCAGCAGATTGAATGGAGCTTAGTGTTACATTATAACATCACATGTCAATCGCTTCCTCGGCTTTTGGGGACAACCAAATCCTATGTCTGACCTCACCGCCTCTCCGGATCTTGCGGAACTGATCGCGTTGGGCACCGCTCGCGCACGCTCGCGGGGCCAGAGCTTGACGCCGCTCCGGACCGAGGTTCTTGTCGCCCTGGCTGCGCAGGCGCGCCCCATGGGAGCCTATGACATTCTCCGGGCCATGAGCAGCAGCAGGCGATATCGCCGATCTCCATCTATTGCTGCCTGGACTTCCTGATCGACATCGACTTGGTGCACAGGCTGGCGACCCAGAGCGCCTATGTTCTCCTGAAGCGACGGCCGGTGGAGAACGAGACGCTGCTTTGTCTTGTCTGTCGGTCATGCGGCGAGGTCGACGAGGTCGCTTCAACGGCGGTCGGGAAAACGCTCGGCTCGACGCTCGCCGCGGCGAGCTTTACGCCAACATCGCGCCTGATGGAGGTAGAGGGAGATTGCTCCGACTGTCGTCGCCGCATGAGCCTTTCGCAGACCAGTTGATTCAATCTTGCACGACCGCTGCCGCACGGTTATTGCGCAACACTATAACATTTCATGGAGCTGTGCTGTGACGACAAAACTGGTTGCGATCGCTGTCGCGGTGCTGTCCATGACGGGCATGGCCGCAGCGAAGCCCCTGAAGGTCGTCGGTCCCTGGGAGATCGCCGGCATCGACCCGGCTCAGTCCGGCTTCGTCTTCAGTAGGATGCAGGTGGCCGAGACGCTGGTTTCGGTCGATGCCGATGGCAAGCTGACCGCTGGCCTGGCGACCTCGTGGTCCGCCGCCGAGGACGGCCTGACCTGGCGCTTCCGCCTCCGCGAAGCAGCACGTTTTCATGATGGCAGCGCGGTGACCGCGGCGATCGTGGCCGACACCTTGCGCAAGGTCCAGGGCGGCGCCGGGGCTTTGAGCCAGGTGCCGGTGGCGGGCATCGAGCCTGACGGCGAGGACGTGGTCATCCGCCTGTCGAAGCCCTTCGCCGCGCTGCCGGCCTATCTCGTCAACTACACGACGATCATCCTCGCCCCGTCCTCGATCGGAGCCTCGGGCAAGGTTGAGCGTATCGTCGGTTCGGGCCCCTACCGCGTGAAGAGCCTGACGCCGCCGCTCAATATGCAACTCGAAGCCGCCGCGGAGTGGGCCGGCGCCAAGCCCGGCATTGCCGAGGTCGATTATCAAGCCGTCGGGCAAGGCGAGACCCGTGCCCTGATGGCCGAGAGCGGCGAGGCCGATCTGGTCTTCTCGATGCTGCCGGTCTCGGTCGAGCGCCTGAAGCGCAACCCGAACCTCGACGTTCGCATCGCCACGATCCCGCGCACGAGGCTGCTCAAGGTCAACGCAGCCTCCCCGCTCTTCAGCGATGTGCGGGTCAGGCGCGCGATCAGTGCCACGCTCGACCGCGAAGGCACGACGCGCGTCATCTTGCGCAACGCTGATCTCGCGGCGACGCAGCTCTTCCCAAAGGCGCTGGCCGGCTGGCACGACCCGGAGCTGCCGCCGCTGAAGCGAGATCTTGCTGCCGCAAAGGCGCTGCTCGCAGAGGCGGGCTGGACACCAGGCGCCGACGGCGTCCTGCACAAGGACGGCAAACCGTTCTCCTTCACGCTGCTGACCTATGCGAGCTGGCCGGAATTGCCGCCGATCGCCACCGCCATCCAGGCGCAGCTGAAGCAGGTCGGAATCGACGCCAAGGTCTCGGTCGGCAATGCTTCGGAGATTCCCGCCCGACACAAGGACGGCACGTTGGAGATGGGGCTGGTCTCGCGGCTCTATTCCATTGTGCCGGACGCCATCGGCACCTTGCGCGACGACTACAAGTCCGGCGGCAGCGACTGGGGCGCCACAGGATGGTCCAATGACGAGCTCAATGCCCTCGTCGAGACGATGGCGCAGACCAGCGACCCGGCTGCGCGCGCGCCGATGCAGAGGCGGGCGATTGCGATCCTGCAGAGCGAGCTGCCGAGCATTCCGGTGACCTGGTCGGAACTCGCTGTTGTTGCCAACAAGCGGGTCACCGGCCTGCGCATCGACCCGCTTGAGGTCAACTATGGGCTCGCTGCCATCCGCTGGGCGCAATAGGATGAAGCGCCTCGTTCTTGCCCGGCTGCTCCAGGCCGGGCTCGTCATGCTCGTCGTCGGCATTCTCTGCTTCGTGCTCGTGCGCGCCCTGCCGGGCGACCCGGCGATGCGCATCGCGGCCGGCCGCTACGGGCCGGACGCCAACATCACCGAAGCCGCCGAGCAGGTTCGTCGCGAGCTCGGCCTCGATCAGCCGCTGCTCGTCCAGCTTGGCGCTTCGCTCGGGCAGCTGGCGCGGCTCGATCTCGGCCACTCCGTCGTGACCGGCCTGCCGATCACCAAGGAACTCAGAATCCAGCTCGGCGCGACGCTCTGGCTTTCGGGATCAGCGCTCGCTCTGTCGCTGCTGCTCGGGCCGCCGATCGGGCTACTCGCCGGGTTGCGGCGCGGCGGCTGGGTCGACAACGCCTCGCTCGGAGGGGCTATCGTCCTGCGCTCGCTGCCACCCTTTGTGCTCGGGCTGCTGTTGATCCTCGTCTTCGCAATGTTGCTGGGCCTGTTCCCGCCGGCGGGTTACGGCACCTGGCGCGATCTGGCGCTGCCGGCGCTGACACTTGCGCTCGGGCTTGCCGCCGTCTCGAGCCGCGTCGCCCGGGATGCGGTCGCGGCTGTGGCGCGCACGCCGTATCTCGCCTTCGCGCGGCTGAAAGGGCTGCCCGAGGCGGTGGTCGTGCGCAGGCATGTGCTGCGCAACGCAGCCATCCCCGTCATTTCCTATCTCGCCTTGCAGGCGATCTACCTGATCGAGGGCGTCGTCGTCGTGGAGACGCTGTTCGGCATTCCGGGCATCGGCCACGCTCTGGTTCACGCCGTCATCGCGCGCGACGTGCCGATGGTGCAGGGCACGGCGCTCGCCATGGGCCTGCTCTTCGTCGTCATTGCGATGGCGGTCGATCTTGCCTGCCACTGGCTCGATCCCAGGCCCAAACGCACATGAGCACCGCCGACGCCACCCTCGTTCCGATCACGCAGCGGTCCTGGCTGACGCCGTCGCGCATGGCCGGACTCGCGCTGCTGGGTCTGCTGGCGCTGTTTGCCCTGTCCGGGCCACTGCTCGTCTCGGTCGATCCGAGCGAGCAGGACTTCGCCGCGAGCCTCGCGCCGCCAGGTTCCGATTATCTCCTCGGCGCCGATCATTACGGCCGCAGCATGCTCGCGCGACTAGCCTATGGCGCCCGGCTGTCCTTCGGCATGGCACTGCTCACCGTCGCGACCGCCGCCGTGCCTGGAATCCTGCTCGGCCTTCTCGCCGCCTGGCGCGGGGGCTGGCTGGAGCGCGTTCTGGATCTGGTATCGACCGTGCTGCTCGCTCTGCCAGGGCTGCTACTGGTGCTCATCCTCCTGGCCTTCGCACCGGGCACCTTCGGCCCGCTCTATCTCGGCCTCGCGCTCACGCTCTGGATCGAGTTTTATCGCGTCACCTGGGTCACGGCAGGCGGCGTGCTGAAGCAGCCACATGTCGAGGCGACCCGGCTGCTGGGCTTTGGTACGAGCTATATCCTGCGCAGCCTTGTCTTGCCCGAGATCCGGCCGATCCTGATCACTTTGTCGGCCTTCGCCATGTCGACCGCAATCATCGCGATCTCAACCTTGAGCGCGATCAGCGTCGGCCTGCGCCCGCCGACGCCGGAACTGGGCGCGATGATCGTGGAGCTCTTGCCCTATTACGCCGAGGCGCCGTTGCATGTGCTGATGCCGGGAATTCTCATCTTCCTGCTTGTGCTCGGGCTTCAGCTCGCGACGCGGAGCGATGCACGATGAACGCTCCAGTTCGTTTTCAAGCCCTGACGGTTTCCGATCTCGCCATTTCGGCTGGCACGACGACGATCGTTCGAGACGTGGCCTTCACTCTCGCGCAGGGTCGGCCGGTCACACTGCTAGGTGCCAGCGGCTCCGGCAAGTCGCTCGTCGCGCACGCCATCATGGGAAGCCTGCCGACCGGCCTCTCGGCCCAAGGCGTGATTAAGCTGGACGGAGAGGATCTTCTCGCCGGCACCCCCGCGCAGACGCGTGCCCGTTGGGGCCGGACGATCGCCATCCTGCCGCAGGAGCCCTGGCTCGCGCTCGACCCGACCATGCGCATTGCGGGACAGGTCGACGAGGTCCACCATCACCTGCATGGCTTCGGGTCGGCGGCATCCAGCGACCGAGCGCGAGCCGATCTCGCCGACGTCGGACTCGCCGGCCGGGAGCAGGCATATCCGCACGAACTCTCCGGTGGCATGTGCCAGCGCGCGGCCATCGCGGTCACGCATGCTGCAGGCGCATCGGTGGTGATCGCCGACGAACCGACCAAGGGGCTCGACGCCGCACTGCGCGACGGCGTGGTCGAGAGGCTGCTTCAGGAGGTCGAGCAGGGCCGGCTCCTGCTCACCATCACGCATGACATCGAGGTTGCTGCAGCACTCGGCGGGATGGTTGGGGTTATGCTCGACGGCGCGCTCGTCGAGTTCGGCCCCGCGGAGCAGGTTCTGGAACAGCCGCGTCACGACTACGCCCGTGCCCTGATCGCGGCGAGCCCGACGAAGTGGCCAGCGTCCCTGCTGCCGGCGGCCGGAGAAGCCGTGGTCTCGGCGTGCGGGCTATCCAAGCGTTTCGGCGAGAGGCCGCTCTTCGACGAGCTGAGCATCTCGGTCAGGCGTGGGGAAATCGTCGCGATCGTGGGTCCCAGCGGCTGCGGCAAGACGACGGTCGGCAACATCCTCCTCGGCCTCGTCGCACCCGATCGGGGAGAGGTCGAACGCACGGCCGGCATGGCGCCAACCCGCTTCCAGAAGCTCTACCAGGATCCACCGGCCGCATTCGTACCGCACCAGACGCTACGGCAGAGCCTTGGCGACCTGCTCAAACTGCATGGGCTCGACTGGATGAGGGCCGAGGCGAGCATGGAGCGCTTCGGCCTTGGGCGGGAGCTGCTCGACCGTCGCCCAAGCGAGGTGTCCGGTGGCGAATTGCAGCGCTTCGCGATCCTGCGCGCGCTGCTGCTCGACCCGGTGTTCCTCTTCGCTGACGAAGCGACCTCGCGTCTGGATCCGGTCAGTCAGAAGGATGTTTTCGCCATCCTGATCGAGGCCGTCCGCGAGCGCAGCCTCGGACTTCTGATGGTGACGCATGAAACCGCGCTTGCAGAGACGGTCGCGCACCGCATCTTGAAGCTCGGCTAGCGGTGCATGCCTGAGTTCGCGTCGGTGCAGGACGGTTGAGGGCCCATGGCGAGAAGCGACATTGCGATCAGGGCTGCGCGCGAAGGCGATCTGCCGGCGTTGGTCGCGATCGCCAATCATTACATCGAGCATACCCATGCGATGTTCACGACGGAGCTGCAGACGGTCGAGGGACGCAAGACGTGGTTCGACATCTACGGTGCCGGGCGCTAACGCCTCCTCGTCGCCGAAGACGAGACGGGGAGGCGTCGACGAACTTGGGAAGGGCATTGAAGGACTAACGCATCCAACCGGTCGATACCGAAGGACAGGAAAACCCTCTTGCGCTACTGCGCCTCAAAGCGCGCGGAATTGGTAGTGACCCGTCCGGAAGGCATTATGGCCAGCGGCTTTATGTGCCGCACCGACAGGTCGAACATAAGGCCGCAGCGACCAACGCTGTCGCCATCTGCGGCCAATCCCCGCTGCTGCTCGAACCCGAAAAGCAAGATGCCGCCGGACTTCGTTTGATCCCTGCGGATATCCATATAGTTCCATGTGGAACCGCGCTGGCTCCCAAGCGATCAGCGAGGTTGTTCCACATCAAACAAAAATTCGAAATACTGAAAGCCGAGCACTTTCAGTCGCTCTCGTGGATTTCGTTTTTGCCGCGCAGATGCCGTTAACTGCGGGGAAGACCAACTTCCACAAGATATGGCTGGGCATAACTATCAATCTGGCCCTAACGTCACCTCCATGTTGCCTCGTTTTGTGGCGATTTGCACCACGTTCCCCCCTCCTGAATCGTGCTGCGCGCCAGTTACAACTCAAGATAGAATCAATAGAGAGCGCCGGCCGACCGCATTTGCCATTTGAAACGGACTTCCGAACGCCGCTACCCTCGATTCGTTCGAATCTAACGCGCATTCACAAGGCGGTTATTCCGTCAAGTCTAGTTGAATCGATTAGTACAGGTTCGCACAAGCTCGGCTCCCGATGGTCGGTTTCAGAGATGCCTCTCAAATCTCACCGACAAGAGCCGCAGACCCAGAACGGGCGAATAGTGGCCGGGCGAGAAAACCGTAGGTTATGGAGCTGCTGGCTATGCGTAAAAACCTGATCGCAATGCCGGAAACCCACGCCAATGCGAACGTTTGCGTGGGCTTAATCGACGCAAAACGCTTGCGTGAGCGGGTTCCCCGCTGAGGATCCTCGAACAACGATCGACATCCTCGCCGAGCCTTTCCCAAGCCTAAGCCGGTCCGCCTCCTGCCGACTGAAGTCGCCAAGGCGCCCTGCCCCATATGGCTGAAGAAACTCATCCCGAAACGCCGGTTTGATTTCAACCTGCCTTAGCCAGGCAAGACAATGTCATTTAAATTTTCGACGCCCTTTGGTGGGCGTCCGCTTTCGCTCGCCCAAGCGACGGCGCAAGTAACCGCGACAGTCGCCCCACCCAGCATCACGATGAACAAATGGACCGTGTTGGAGGATATCACTGGCGCGAAAAAGTCGTCTCGGTCTGCCCGATCGGGCAGTCTCGGTTCTTCGCGCGTTGCTGAGCTTCCATCCTGAGGTCGCTTTGACCTCCGGCGACCAGAAACTGACGGTCTTCCCGTCGAACTCCTCACTGTCCAATCGTGCCCATGGCATGGCCAAGGCGACGCTGAAGCGTCAGATCTCGAGCCTTGTCGAGTCCGGCCTCATCGTCCGGCGGGATAGTCCTAACGGAAAGCGTTACGTCCGGAAGGGCGATGACGGCGGCGTTGAATCCGCCTTCGGTTTCGACCTGTCACCGCTTATTTCCCGCGCCGCCGAGTTCAGCGCACTACGCAAGGCCGTTCATGACGAGCGCCGGGTGATCCTTCTACGCAAAGAAGAGATCACCCTCGCCCGCCGCGACATTGCCAAGGCTTTGGACCTCGCCAGGCGGGAGGTGCCGAAAGCGCCGGCAACGCAATCGCAGTACCGCGCCGACATTCTCGTCGCCGGCATAACCAAAGCAAAATCAGCGGACGCGGTGACGGATTTGGCAGCCCAAATGGGCTCGCTAAGCCGCGAAATCGCTATGTCTCTGATAAATCACATTAATTCCAATATTATGAGCCCCAATGAGGCCCAAAATGAGCCCCATATATGGAGTGCGCCCCTGTAGATAGACAGGATCATGCTGCGGATTTGGCCGTGAGCCGGGCGTGCTGATCCTCGAACTGCTGGGGGCTGAGATAGCCGAGTGCGGAGTGCAGTCGACTGGCGTTGTAGACCTGATCGATGAAGCGTGGAAGGTCGGCAGCGGCCTCTTCGAAGGTCTCGTAGGCCATCGGATAGACGGCCTCGACCTTGAGCGTTTTCATGAAGCTCTCGGCTTTGGCGTTATCGTAAGGGTTGCCGCGGCGCCCCATCGATCCGACGAGACCGTGCTCGGCCAGTGCTTGCCGGTAGCGTCCAGCCGCGTACTGCGACCCGCGGTCCGTGTGATGGACGCAGCCGGGTGGCGGTCTTCGCGCGTCGATGGCCGAGCGCAGGGCCGCCAGCGTCAACCTGACGTCGATCGAGCGGCCGATGGCATAGCCGACGACCTTGCGCGACCATGCGTCGAGGATCACCGCGACGTAGACGAAGCCCGTGGTGATCGCGACATAGGTGATGTCGGCCACCCAGAGCTGGTTCGGCCCATCCGGGATCATGTCCTTCGCCAGGCTCGGGAAGATCGGCAGGTCATGATCGCCATCGGTGGTGGCGACATAGCGCCGGCGCCGACGTAGTTGAAGACCATGCTCGCGCATCAGGCGCCGGATCTTTTTGTGGTTCACGACCAAGCCGCGGTGCCGCAGCTCTGCCTGCATCCGGCGATAGCCATAAGCCTCGAAGCTCTCGGAGATCGCCGCCATCGTCTCGACGAGCGCGGTGTCGTCGATGCTGACGGCTGGCTTATCGTAGTAGGTCGAGCGCGAGATCCCCATCAGCCGGCATCCCTCTGCGGCAGAGATGCCGCTGGGCCGGTGACGACGGATGTAGTCGCGCTTCTCAGCCGCGGTCCGTGCTTCAGAGCCCCCTTTAGGAACTCGATCTCCAGAGCCTGTCTGCCAACGAGCCGCTCCAGCGCGGCGATGCGCGCCTCGTAGGCTTCGATCGTATCGACGGCGACGGCCTCGTCGTCGAAGGCGCCACCCTCGAACTTCTGAATCCAGATGCGGATCAGATTGCGCGACAGGTCATGTCGACGGGCGAGGCTATGGAGCGTCTCGCCAGCCAGGTAATCCTGCGCCACCTGGCGCTTGAACTCGATGCTGTGGGAACGGTGTCGGGCCATGGGCTTCCATCCTTCGAAAGCCCGGCTCCCAGGTCAATTGCTCGCCATCACGATGCCCACCTCAAGGGGCGCACTCCAATACAGATTCAAATTACAGACTCATCTGACTCTGAACCGGGCTTCCAAGGAGGCGGGGCGAGGGCGAGATCGTTTCGGGTAAGACAGCCCCCTTCCCTAAATCAATCAAGGCGACGGCCTCCTCGCCCACGGAAACATCCGCCGCCCCAGATGCGTTCATACCCACCCTGCCCTTGGTGCTGCGCGCATGCCCGTCGGTCGTCGACTATGCGCCTGGGCGAACCATCCGCCATTACGCCGAATTGCGCCAGGTGGCGGAGCTATTGCGGACGTTCCTCGGCATCAGCCCGTCGGCCTGGGAAACTGCCATCGAGGTCCTGGGCGAAGTCGACGCCGTGCTGACGATCGTCATGATCCACGAGAAGGGGGAGAGCATCCGCTCTGCTGGTGGATATCTCCGTCAGCTCACGCAGAAGCGCCGCGATGGCGCCTACGCCGTCGGCCCAATGCTCATGGCGCTGCTCAACACCCAGCTACGCGCGCAGACCGCCGCGGCTGGCTCATGCCATCCCGAAGGAGCAACGAAGTGAACGCTCACAACTTCAGCGACAATGATCTGCCCGCCGACGTCATCTATTTCGATTTCGCCCACGGGCGCCGCTGCAGTGAGCCCCGGCCCGCACAAGTTGGCGCAGACATCCTGAGCGAGATCGCATCTTTCATAAGCGCTTCCACCGGTTGCAGCGAGACCGTGGCTGGCGACGTTCTCGAAGTGCTGTTGGAAACGTTCGGTCTTGATCAATCCGAGGTGTCCAGAAATGACTGAAGAGCATTAGGCACTTCAATTCCGCCCTCGGCCTCACGTCGCACCGCCAGTTAGTCGCGACTAATTGGCCGCCAGCCCGGGCGCCCCTTGCTCACGAGAGAGCAGCGCAGCGACCTCGCGCTAAGATGAGGCCGTTAGTCGCGACTAAACAGAGATCGATCGGGGTGGGTAAATGGGAGCAGGCTAGCTCATCAGCTGTCCAAGGGCTTCGTCGGGTCGAAACAAAACTGGCCTGAGAAGTAAATGTTCGTTAACCCTTAATTTGTTGCCAGAATCATCGAATCGGGCATAGTCGAGGCACATGCGGAAAATTTCGCAATCCCGTGAACGTACCGCAACTAGCCTGGCTGTGAGAAACCGTGATTTCAACCGCTGCTCAAACTGATGACGAGCTCGCCGGCGGGCTTAAAGAGCTCATCCAGCAGCAGTCCGCGCTTCTTGCCGCACAGCTGCAAGCTCATCACCAAACTACGTTTCCCCCGAATGCCCAAAAAGGGATCAGGAACCTTTCTCCAGCGGAAGTTGCAAAGCTCCTTGGTGTGACGGAGGGCTACCTTCGGCAGGTTGCCTCAGAAAGTCCCGAGCTTGGGACGGTTTCGGCCGGGGGCAGGCGATCATACTCGGTAGAAGCTGTCCATGAAATCCGCGCGCTACTCGACAGCGGAGCGCGCGGAAATCGGCGCTATCTGCCGTGGCGCTCCAAAGACGAGGACCTTCAAGTCATCACCGTGATGAACTTCAAGGGTGGTTGTGGAAAAACGACGACCACCGCCCATCTCGCCCAATATCTTGCGCTGAGAGGCTATCGCGTCCTCGCCATCGATCTGGACCCGCAGGCGAGTTTATCCGCGCTCTTTGGTCATCAGCCCGAATTGGATGTCGGTCCTAACGAAACGCTCTACGGCGCCATCCGATATGATGAACGCCGGCGCCCAATGGCAGAGATTGTGCGGTCGACCTACATCCCGGGCCTCCACATAGTTCCGGGAAATCTCGAGCTGATGGAGTTCGAGCATGACACGCCAAAAGCGCTAATGAAGCGCACGGCGGGTGACACGCTTTTCTTTGCGAGGATCGGTCAGTCTCTGTCCGAGGTTGCTGCCGCCTACGACGTAGTCGTGATCGACTGTCCGCCGCAATTGGGATTCCTGACGATGTCTGCGCTGACTGCCGCAACATCCGTCCTCATTACTGTCCACCCCCAAATGCTGGACGTGATGTCGATGAACCAGTTCCTGGCCATGACGGCTGATCTCCTAGAGGAAATCAGCCGTCATGGCGCTACGTCGAATTATCGTTGGATGAAGTATCTAATCACCCGCTTCGAACCCAGCGACGGTCCTCAAAACCAGATGGTTGCCTTCCTTCGCTCAATCTTTGGCAGCCACGTCCTCAACCATCCAATGCTCAAGAGCACCGCGATCTCCGACGCCGGTTTGACTAATCAGACCATCTTCGAAGTTGAACGCAATCAGTTCACACGCACAACTTACGATCGCGCGCTTGAGTCTGTTGAGAACGTCAACGGCGAGATCGAAGCCCTGATCCGCAAAGCGTGGAGGAGGGCCGCATGAGCCGGAAAGACGTCTTCGGACAACTGCCGACGATCGAAGCCCATGCAGCGGGCGTCGCGCCCGGGTCGCAGCGGCGGCCTGTCACTCGCCCATTGATGGAGAGCCATGAGGCCCAGGCTACCGACACCGCGCGCAGGTCACCCGTTGGGGCGCTGGGGCAATCGTTAGGCGAGATGAGCGAGCGCTCGAAGCGGGCAGATGAAATCGAGCGAATGCTATCCGCCGGCGAAAGGGTCGTGGAACTTGACGTTGACGATCTCGAGCCGTCCTTCATACCGGATCGCATGCAGGTCGACGACGAAGCCTTTGCGGGCTTCGTGGAATCGATCAGGGTTGAAGGACAGCATGTGCCAATCCTGGCCCGTCCCCATCCCCACAAGCCTGAGAAGTACGAAATTGCCTTCGGCCATCGCCGCTGGAGGGCGGCCAAGGTTCTCCAGCGCAAAGTCAAGACGCTCATCCGACCGCTAACTGACAAAGAGCTGGTAATTGCACAGGGTCAAGAGAACAACGCGCGTCAAGACCTCTCCTTTGTGGAGAAAGCTCTGTTTGCTCAGCGCCTCGACAAGCAATTCTCGCGAGACGTTATTACATCTGCCATGGGAATTTACAGCAGCGACTTGTCCTACATGTTGTCTGTCGCGAGTAAGGTGCCAGAAGATTTGGTCGAAAAGATTGGCCCCGCTCACTCGGTCGGCCGGCGGAGTTGGGTTGCCTTCTCAAATCTGCTCCTTACGAACGAGAATCTCGCGAAGGCTCGTAGTTTCGCGTCCGAGTCTGCGTTCGGAGCAATGCCATCCAAAGAACGATTTGACGCTATTGTGCAAAAGCTTTCCGAGGCTCCGCTCTTGAAGCCTGACGCGATCCCCGTCTCGCACGCCGGTCGGCAGGTCGGGAAGATCATTGAGACCAAACAGAAGCTCACGCTGACCGTCGATAAAGCGAACTCACCGGAGTTCGCTTCCTTCGTTCTTACCGAACTGCCCCGCCTATTCGAACTGCATCAGAAGCAGGATCGATAGAGCGCGCATAATTCTGCAACCAGGAGTCCA
>JAESGQ010000067.1_pt1 | contig 137652 bp, 124 predicted proteins | sample 9266251 | NCBI WGS metagenome assembly JAESGQ01 (sample SAMN17056778, study PRJNA650883) | algae metagenome | isolation source: Kaiparowitsia implicata GSE-PSE-MK54-09C and co-occurring heterotrophs from... | place: USA: Kaiparowits Plateau, Grand Staircase Escalante National Monument, UT ...
CCTTGAGGTTCATGCCGCTTTCTTTCTTGAATTCGTCAACGAGGTAATCGATCAGACGAATGTCGAAGTCTTCACCGCCGAGGAAGGTGTCACCGTTGGTGGCCAACACTTCGAACTGGTGCTCGCCATCGACTTCAGCGATTTCGATCACGGAAACGTCGAAGGTACCGCCACCCAGGTCATAGACGATCACGGTGTGGTCGCCCTTGGCCTTGTCCATACCGTAAGCCAGAGCGGCTGCGGTCGGCTCGTTGATGATGCGCTTAACGTCCAGACCGGCGATACGGCCGGCGTCTTTGGTGGCCTGACGCTGGCTGTCGTTGAAGTAGGCCGGCACGGTGATAACCGCTTCGGTCACTGGCTCGCCGAGGTAGTCTTCGGCGGTCTTCTTCATCTTCTTGAGGATTTCAGCCGAGATCTGTGGCGGCGCCATTTTCTGGCCGTTCACTTCAACCCAGGCATCGTTGTTGTCAGCTTTGACGATCTTGTACGGGACCATCTGGATGTCTTTCTGCACGACATCTTCGTCAAAACGACGACCGATCAGACGCTTTACCGCGTACAGGGTGTTGTGCGGGTTGGTCACTGCCTGGCGCTTGGCCGACTGACCCACCAGGATTTCACCATCGTTGGCATAAGCCACGATCGACGGCGTGGTGCGCGCGCCTTCGGCGTTTTCGATAACTTTAGCGACACCGTTTTCCAGAACCGAGACGCACGAGTTGGTGGTCCCCAGGTCGATACCAATAATTTTGCCCATCTTCACTCTCCCGAAACTTTGATAATCCCGCCGCTGATCGTTGTCAGCGGCGGTAGCACTAAAACGCTTGACTGTTTAATGGGGGCAGCTCGGCGAATTTCAAGCCTGCTCATCGATCGATGGCGGCGCTTCCACCGGTGCCTTGCTGACCACCACCATGGCGGGGCGCAGCAGACGACCATTGAGCATGTAGCCCTTCTGGAACACCTTGAGCACGCTGTTAGGCTCGACGCTGGTGCTTTCCTGCATCGCCATCGCCTGATGGTGCTCGGCGTTGAACGGCGCGCCATGCGGGTCAATGGCTTCCAACTGGTGACGCTTGAGGGTGTCGCCTAACAGCTTGAGTGTCAGCTCCATACCCTCACGTACTGCCTTGATCGCCTCATCATCCGGATTCGACAGCTCAAGGCCGCGCTCCAGGCTATCCACCACCGGCAACAGGTCGTTGGCGAATTTCTCCAGAGCGAATTTGTGCGCCTTCTCTACATCCTGCTCGGCGCGGCGGCGCACGTTCTGCAGATCGGCAGCCATGCGCAGCGACTGATCCTGCGCAGTAGCCAGTTGCTCTTCCAGCGCTTGCACGCGGGCAACCAGGTCATCGCCCGCAGCCGCTTCGGCAGCTGTTTGTACATCGGGGTTCTGCGTATCCAGGGTCTGTTCGTCAGCCATGCGTCTCTCCTCTTATAAATCCGACGCGAGCCTTAACTCACGTACCTGACCGCTATATGGGGTCAAAAAATGTGGTTTCAAGGACAACAGACGGATTGTCAGCCCACAAAAAAACACTGTATAAATAACCAGACATGAACTTGGGAGGCCCTCGCCATGCTGGTGCACCTGTCCGTACACAACTACGCCATCGTTGAACACCTTGATCTAGAGCTGGACGCCGGCATGAGCGTAATCAGCGGGGAAACCGGTGCCGGCAAGTCGATCATGCTCGACGCCCTCGGCCTCACCCTGGGTGATCGCGCCGACAGCGGCGTGGTGCGTCCCGGCGCAGACAAGGCGGACATCCTCGCCAGTTTCGACCTGCACGACATCCCCGAAGCCCGCGCCTGGCTGGCAGAGCGTGACCTGGACAATGACGGCCCGTGCATCCTGCGCCGGGTGATTACCGCCGAAGGCCGCTCGCGTGGCTATATCAATGGTTCACCGTGCCCGCAAGGTGATCTCAAGGCCCTCGGCGAGCTGTTGATCGACATCCACAGCCAGCATGAGCACCAATCTCTGCTCAAGCCCGATACCCACCGCCGCCTGCTCGACGAATACGCCGGCAGCCAGGAGCTGGCGCGCCAGGTGCAGCTCGCTGCACAACGCTGGAAACAGACCAAGAATGAGCTGGAACGGGTTTCCAGCATTGGCGACGAGCAGCGCGCCCGTCATCAATTGCTCAGCTACCAGTTGGAAGAACTCGACAACCTGGCCCTCGGCGAAGACGAGCTGGACAACCTGGAGCAGGAACACAAGAACCTGACCAACGCGGAAAGCCTGCTCAGCGCCTGCCGTCTGGTGATCGAGCAATGCAGCGAGAATGACGCTGGCAACGTGCTGTCCGCCCTGACCAGCAGCCTTAACCGCCTAAGCGCTTTCCAGGGCCAACCCGGCGCACTGAGCGAAGCCACCAACCTGCTGGCCAGCGCGCAAATCCAAGTAGAAGAAGCCGTCGGCGAGCTGAACCGCTTTCTCGACCATTTCGACGCCGACCCTGAACGCCTGCGCCAGATGGAAGAGCGCCTCGACGCGATCTACACCCTGGCGCGCAAGCACCGCATCCAGCCAACAGAGCTGGGCGCCATGCAGCAACAGCTGTTCGAGGAACTGGAAAGCCTCAACGCCGACGACCAGGCCGCCGAACGCCTGAACGACGAGCTGGCCGCCTTCGAACGGCATTATCAGGAAAAAGCCAGCGAGCTGAGCACCCTGCGCAACAACGCTGCCAGCCAACTGGCTAGCGCGGTGGAGCTGGAGATGCAGAACCTCGGCATGCCGGGCGGGCGCTTCAACATCAAGCTGAGCGCCAACAGCAACAGCGAGCCGCACCCCAATGGCCTGGAGCAACTGGAGTTTCTGGTCAGCGCCAACCCGGGCCAGCCGTTGAAGGTTCTGGCCAAGGTCGCTTCAGGCGGCGAGCTGTCGCGCATCAGCCTGGCGATCCAGGTGATCACCGCGCAAACCTCGCGGGTGCCCACCCTGGTCTTCGATGAAGTCGACGTCGGCATCGGCGGCCCCACCGCCGAAGTGGTAGGCCAGTTACTGCGCCGCCTCGGTGAACGCGGCCAGGTACTGACCGTCACCCACTTGCCGCAAGTCGCGGCGCAAGGCCATCAACACCTGTTCGTGCACAAAGTGCGTGAAAGCGAGGCCACCCGCACCGCAGTGAGCAAGCTGAGCCCAGCGCAGCGGGTCGAGGAAATCGCCCGCATGCTCGGCGGCGTTGATCTCACCGAGGAATCCCTGGCCCACGCCCGACAGATGGTCGGCAGCGCCCAGGCCTGATTGCTCAGCCCGTAGAAAGCACAAAGGCGACCCTCGGGTCGCCTTTGTTATGCCTGCATCAATCAGGTTTTCTTGCGCACATAGAGAACAAGATTGTGATCGACCAATTCGAAACCGTGCTCTTTAACGATTTCTTTCTGACGTTTTTCGATCTCGGCGTCGAAGAACTCGATCACGTCACCAGAATCGACACAGACCATATGGTCGTGATGGCCGCTGTCCGCCAATTCGAAGACCGCATGACCGCCATCGAAGTTATGGCGAACCACCAGACCAGCTGCTTCAAACTGGGTCAGTACGCGGTACACGGTGGCCAAACCTACGTCGTCACCCGCCTCCATTAGTGCTTTGTAGACATCTTCAGCACTCATGTGACGCTGACCGGCAGAGTCGAGCATTTGCAGTATCTTGACCCGTGGCAGGGTCACTTTCAGGCCAGCCTTGCGTAGTTCGCTATTTTCAACCATGGTCTGCTTTCTCACGGAAGCGGCTTCGCAGCTTCCTTTATTGCGGGTATGATCCGGGGTTATATTGCCCAGCCAAGATAGTGGAAGTCGCCCACCGATGCAAAAAACCAAACTCCTGCTGACCAGCCTCACCCTTACGGGGCTACTCGCACTCGCCGGTTGTTCATTCCCCGGGGTTTATAAAATCGACATCCAACAGGGCAATGTCGTCACGCAGGACATGATAGACCAGTTGCGCCCGGGAATGACCCGCAAGCAAGTGCGGTTTATCATGGGTAACCCCCTGCTCACTGACACCTTCCACGCCAACCGTTGGGATTACCTGTACAGCATCCAGCCTGGCGGCGGTAAGCGCCTGCAGGAGCGCGTCAGCGTGAACTTCAACGCCGAAGACCAACTGGTCGGTCTGTCTGGCGACTTTATGCCAGGCGTCAGCCGCGATCAGGCCATCCTGGGTGAAGACAGCGGCGTTACCACTCCGCAAGCCACTCAGCAGCCGCAGGTTGAAGAGAAACCCGCTCCAGGCTCGCTGCTTGAGCAGATTCAACGCGAAGTGGACGACGTGAAAGTCGTGCCGGTGCCGACTCCAGAGCCTCTGGAAAGCACACCGCAGTAACATTTGCTGATAAAAAAGCCCGGACATGTCCGGGCTTTTTTATACCTGCATCTCTGCAAATCACGCGTTCAGGACTTACTGTCCGGCATCGTCGGCCTTGGCTTGCGCCGCTTTGGCAGCACGCTGCTTGCGCACTTCTTTCGGGTCGGCAATCAGCGGCCGGTAGATTTCTACCCGCTCACCCTCTTCCAACACACGCTCATCGGGCTTGCTCACTGCCTTGCCAAAGATCCCCAGCGGGCTGTTGTGCAGATCCAGATCGGCAAAGTGCGCCTGCATGCCGGACTGTACCGCTGCCTGACGCACCGTGGTGCCATAAGGCAGGCTCAGGCGCAGCAGCTTCTGCTTGTCGGCCAGGGCATAGACCACTTCGACCACGATATTTGGCTTATCCATAAAGTTGCTTGGCCCTTTGGCAGAATGCATCGACCAGGGTATTAGTGGCCTGATTGAACAGCGGCCCGAGGGTCGCCCGCACCAGCGGCCCGGCGTAGTCGAAGGTCAGATCCAGGCTGATCTTGCAGGCCTTGTCGCCCAGCGCCTTGAACTCCCAATGCCCATATAGTTGAGTAAACGGCCCCTCGACCAGAGTCAACTTGATCAGCTCGCCCGGCACCAGGGTGTTGGCCGTGACAAAGCGCTGGCTCAGCCCGCCCTTGGCCACCGCCAGGCTGGCGCGCATATGCGTGTCGCTTGACTCAAGCACTTCGCTGGCCGAGCACCAGGGCAGAAACTGCGGGTAACTGGCCACATCATTGACCAGATCAAACAGCGCCCGCGCCGGATAGGGCAGCAGCGCCGAACGCTGAATATGAGTACTCATAACGCAACCATTTGGCTAAACAGGATGCGGGCGATCATTTGCTCAGCTCTGCGACAAATACGATCAGCACGCCAATTGGCGCGACCACACGAATCAACCAATACACCACGTTGAATAGCAGCGGGCTTTTCATCGCCAGCTCTTCGCGCACGGCTTCGCGCTTGAGTACCCAGCCGGCGAATATGGCGAACGCCAGGCCACCGAACGGCAACAGAATGCGACTAGTCAGGTAATCGATGGTGTCGAAGAAATTCCGCCCACCTTCTGCGCCCCACTGGAACAGATGGAAACCATCCTCGGCGAAGACAAAGAACTTCGCTTCCGCGCCCAGGTTAAAGGACAGCACCGTACCCATGCCGACCACCCAGCAGAGGAACGCCAGCACGCTGGTCACCAGCACCCGGCTGCGCTTGGTGCGCTCGACCAGATAGGCCACCGCAGGCTCCAGCATGGAGATCGACGAGGTCCAGGCCGCGATCAGCACCAGAATAAAGAACAGCGTGCCCATCACCTGGCCAAAGGCGATATTGCCGAACGCCACCGGCAGCGTGACAAACATCAGCCCCGGCCCTGCGCCAGGCTCCAGACCACCGGCGAAGACGATGGGGAACAGCGCCATACCGGCTGTGAGAGCCACAAGAGTATCGAGGATACCGACGGTGAGAATGGTGCCGCCAATCGAGGCGTTCTTCGGCATGTACGAGCCGTAAACCATGATCGCGCCCACACCGACGCTCAGGGTAAAGAAGGCATGGCCCATGGCGGCAAGCACGCCATCAAGCACGCGGTCCGGCTGGAAATCGAAGAGAAAGTGGAAGCCCTGCATAAAGTGCCCGGTGGTCATGCTGTATCCCAGCAACACCAGCAGCAGTACGAATAACAGCGGCATCATGATCCGCAGGCTGCGCTCAAGTCCAGCCACCACGCCACGGGCGATGACAAAGCCGGTCAGCAGCATAAACAGCGTATGCCACAGGGTCAGCCGCCATGGGTCCGCCGTCAGCGCACCAAACGCTGCGCCAGCGCCCTCGGCACTCACGCCAGCAAACTGCCCGCCACCCATGCTGAGGATGTAATCCAGCGACCAGCCGGCCACCACGCTGTAGAACGACAGAATAAGCAGAGCAGCAACCATCCCCACCAGCGCTGCCCAGGACCATTTCGGCGAAGCACCCGACTCGATAGCCAGGGTCTTGAGGGTATTCACCGGGCTCTGCCGGCCGCGCCGACCGATCAGGGTTTCGGCGAGCATGATCGGCAAGCCGACCATAAAGATGCACACCAGGTACATCATCACGAAAGCCCCGCCGCCGTACATGCCGGTCATATAGGGGAACTTCCAGATATTGCCCAGCCCAACGGCCGAACCGGTCGCCGCCAGAATAAACACCCAACGGCTGGCCCAGGCACCGTGTATCGAAACCTTATCGTTCGCCATGCTCGGCTAGCCCGCTCTATTGAAAAAAGATCGCGCATTGTCGGGGATTCGCCAGGGCGGCTCAAGCGCAGCCGACGCCGCGCAGCACCAGGCGCCTGGCAAAGCTGATTTTGCCCTGCCGCACACATAGCGCCCGCGCCAGTGACTCCCTATAATGCGCGCCCTATGGCTAAACAAAAGAAACACCCGCAAGGCACCATCGCGCAAAGCAAGAAGGCGATGCACGACTACTTCGTCGAATCCAGGTTCGAGGCAGGCTTGGTCCTGGCCGGTTGGGAAGTGAAAAGTCTGCGCGCCGGCAAGGCCCAGTTGGTCGACAGCTATGTGCTGTTGAAGAACGACGAAGCCTGGCTGATGGGCTGCCACATTACCCCGCTGACGGCGGCGAGCACCCATGTGATCGCTGACCCGACACGCACCCGCAAGCTGCTGCTGAATAAACGCGAGCTGGACAAACTGTTCGGTGCCGTCCAGCAAAAAGGCTATGCCTGCGTGGCCATGTCGATTTATTGGAAGGCGCACCTGATCAAGTGCGAAATTGCCCTGGCCAAGGGCAAGAAGGACTTCGACAAGCGCCACACCGAGAAAGAGCGCGACGCCGACCGCGAAGTTCAGCGCGCGATGCGCAGTAAAGGCAAAGACGAGTAAATCGGCTCTGCCCTAACAAAAACGCCCCGCAATGCGGGGCGTTTTTGTTACTGCGTTCGACTCAGCGTAACTCGCTAAACGCCAGCTTAACGCCCAACCCCACCAGCACCGCGCCCATCAGCCGATCAAACCAGTGGCCCATCCGCGCAAAACCGGCGCGCACGCGCTGGTGGCTGAACAGCTGCGCAACCATGCAGAACCACAGCGCCGTGGCCACTGCCAGATAAACGCCGTAGCCCGCCTGCACCGGCAGCGGCGTATGCGGGTTGATCACCACGGTAAACAGCGACAGGAAGAACAGCGTGGCCTTGGGGTTCAGGCCATTGGTCACAAAGCCTGCAACAAAAGCCGCACGCGGCGAGCGAGCGCCCTCATCCAGGCTCAACTCGGCATCGCTCGGGCTTGCCGGTTTGGCCCGCAATGCCCTGATACCGATGTACAGCAGGTAAGCCGCCGCCAGCCACTTCAGGGCGTTGAACAGCACAATCGATTGCGACACGATCAAGCCGATACCCAGTAGCGAATAGGCCACATGGATAAAAATCCCGCAGCCCACGCCAATCGCACTGAAGATGCCGGCACGCCGCCCGTGCGCCACACTCTCGCGCACCACAATCGCAAAATCCGGACCTGGGCTGGCCACAGCCAACAAGTGAATCAGGGCCACAGCTAAGAATTCGGTCCAGTACATGGTGGCGGCTCCGCGACGTCGAAATGATTCTGTTAGGCTCGCCACCTTACTCCCCGCCCAAACCCGCAGGATAGATACAGCTGATGAGTAACAGTCACCGCGCCGTCTTTCTCGATCACAGCTCGCTCGACCTGGGCGACCTCGATCTCTCCAGCCTGAGCGCCTGCTTTGCCGACCTGCAGCTGTATCCACACAGCACCCAGGCGCAAACCATCGAGCGCCTGCAGGGCGTGCAGGTGGCGATCAGCAACAAGGTGCCGCTGAATGCCGAGGTATTCGACGCCTGCCCGGAGCTGAAGCTGGTGTTGGTTGCCGCCACCGGCACCAACCCGATTGACCTGACTGCCGCACGCGCCCACGGCGTCAGCGTGAGCAACTGCCAGGGTTACGGCACGCCATCGGTGGCGCAACACACTCTTATGTTGCTACTGGCGCTGGCCACCCGCCTGCCCGATTACCAACAGGACGTTCGCTCCGGCCGCTGGCAGCAGGCGCAGCAGTTCTGCCTGCTCGATTACCCAATCGTCGAACTGCACGGCAAAACCCTCGGCCTGCTTGGCCATGGCGAACTGGGTGGCGCAGTCGCCAAACTGGCCGAAGCCTTCGGCATGCGAGTGCTGCTCGGCCAGTTGCCCGGCCGCCCTGCGCGTGCCGACCGTCTGCCACTGGATGAGCTGCTGCCCCAGGTCGATGCCCTCACCCTGCATTGCCCGCTGAACAGCGACACCCTGAACATGATTAATGCCCGCGAACTCAGTCTGATGAAGCCCGCAGCTTTTCTGATCAATACCGCGCGCGGCGGCCTGATCAACGAGCAGGCCCTGGCTGACGCATTGCGCGCAGGCCACCTGGGCGGCGCCGCAACCGATGTACTGACCCAGGAGCCGCCGAAAGACGGCAACCCCTTACTCGCCGCCGATATTCCAAGGCTGATCATCACCCCGCACAGCGCCTGGGGCAGCCGCGAAGCACGGCAACGCATCGTCGGCCAGCTCAGTGAAAACGCGCTGGCCTTCTTCAACGGCGCAGCCATCCGCGTAGTCAGCTAAGCTACGCGACTTTTTTCGAGGAGCGCTTATGGACCCGCGAAGCGAAGTACTGCTGCGCCAGGCCGATCTATTCAACGGCCCACTGCTGCTTGCCGGCTTGCCGGCGGATGACCTGCTCGGTCAATTCCCCGAGGCCCACGGCTGGAGCTGGCATGCCGGCGAGCACGCGCTGCTGGACGCCCGTTTCAGCAATCGCTGCCACTTTGGCACACAGCCTGGCGAACGCGACTTCCAGGCGGCCGTGCTGTTTCTACCAAAATCCCGCGAGCTGACCGAGTACCTGCTCAATGGCCTGGCGGCCCGCCTCGACGGGCGCGAACTGTTCCTTGTGGGTGAAAAACGCGCAGGCATCGAACGCGCCGCCAAACAGCTGGCGAACTTCGGCCAAGCACGCAAGCTCGACAGCGCGCGACACTGCCAGCTCTGGCAGGTGCGGGTTGAACACGCACCCGCCACGCCGGACCTACACAGCCTGGCGCAACGCTACGAACTGGCCCTGGCCGACGGCCCGCTGCAGGTGCTCAGCCTGCCGGGCGTATTCAGCCATGGTCGCCTGGACGTAGGCAGTGCGCTACTGCTCGAACACCTCGATGGCTTGCCCAGCGGGCATATTCTGGATTTCGGCTGTGGAGCCGGCGTACTCGGCGCGGCGCTGAAACGCCGCTATCCGGACAGCCAGATCACCCTGCTGGATGTGGACGCTTTTGCCGTCGAAAGCAGCCGCCTGACTCTTGCCGCCAATGGCCTGCAGGCCGATGTCATCAATGCTGACGGCATCGATGCGGCGCCCACGGGCCTGAGTGCGATCCTCAGCAACCCGCCCTTTCACCAAGGCGTGCACACGCACTACCAGGCCACCGAACACCTGCTGCGTCAGGCCAGTCAGCACCTGGCCAGCAAAGGCGAATTGCGCCTGGTGGCCAACAGCTTTCTCAAATACCCGCCACTGATCGAACAGCACCTCGGTCCCTGCCTGACCCTGGCCGACGCCAAGGGCTTTCGCATCTACCGCGCCCGCAAAGGCTGAAACGGGGCTTGCCCTATCACGGATGCGCGGGCAGAATGCGCGCGTCCTAGGGGAGTAGTCTCCCGCGAGCGCCAGCTCGCCCGGCACGCATCAACATACTTGCTCAGCAGAGCATGGTGCGTGCGACCCAAGGCCCACTCAGTGGGGCCTGCGGTTTGACAAGACCTATGACACGCACACCTTACCCGGGGCGGGAAGGCTGTACGTGTCATAGCCGTGTCGACCCGCCCCTTAGGAAAGCCTGATGCTCGAATCCCTGTTTGTTCCAACCTTTATCGTTGCCTTGGCCGAAATCGGCGACAAGACGCAGCTGCTCGCTTTGCTGTTGGCCGCACGCTTTCGCAAACCCTGGCCGATCATCTGGGGCATCGTGGTCGCCACCCTGGCCAATCATTTCGCCGCCGGCGCTATCGGCAACTGGGTTGCCAGCTTCTTCTCCCCCGCCACCTTGAGCTGGATTCTTGCCGCCAGCTTTGTTGCCGTAGCGCTGTGGACACTGATCCCGGACAAGCTGGATGACGACGAAAGCTCCAAGTTCAAGCGCTACGGCCCGTTCCTGACCACGCTGATCGCCTTCTTCCTCGCGGAAATGGGCGACAAAACCCAGATCGCCACGGTGATGCTTGCCGCGCAATACCCGCACTTTATCCTGGTGGTCATCGGCACCACTCTGGGCATGCTGGTCGCCAACGTGCCGGTGGTTCTGGCCGGTAACTTTGCTGCAGAACGCCTGCCACTGACCCTGATTCGCAGCCTGGCCGCCTGCGCCTTTGCTGCGCTGGCAGTGTATGCGGGATACCAGGCACTGAAATTCAGCGGGCTGATTTGACATCAAGTTGACGCCAGGGCACTGGCGTTTCGGCCAATACCTCGGCTTCCAGACGGCTGCTACAGTGCGCAACATCCTGCCCACTCAGCCGTCAGGGAGACACCTATGTCACTGGATGATCGGAAAAAACTGGTACGTCATCATATCGACCTGTCGTGGAACAAAGGCCGCACCGCGCTGGCCGAGCAGCTGCACAGCAAAGACTTTCTCTACAAGAGCTCGTTTATCGGCAGGCCGCTGACCAGCCCCGCCTTTGCCCAGATGGTGCAGGACATCCGCCATGCCATGCCGGATCTGCAGGTGGTGATTGAGGAATGCATTGCCGAAGACTACAAAGTGGTCACTTGGAGCACCCTGATCGGCACCATCCAGAAGCCCGCACTCGGCTACCCGCCCAGTGACAAGGTGCTGAGCATCTCGGCCATGGCCTTCTGGACCATTACTCCGAGCAATGAGATTCAGGAAATCTGCACCATGTTCGACATGGAAAGCTTCCGCTCACAACTGGGCCTGGCCACCCAGCCCTTTGCCGCCAAGGCATTGCCCTGAGCAAATAACGCCCACTAAAAAGCCCCCAATCGGGGGCTTTTTATTTACTGCGCTTTAGCGCGCTTGCTCATACAACGGCATCACCTTGGGAATCGCCGCCTGCAGAGAAGCGATTCGGCTGTTTGACGAGGGGTGCGTACTCATAAATTCAGGCGGTGCACCTTCGCTGGCGGCGGCCATTTTCTGCCACAGGCTGACCGCAGCATTGGGGTTATAGCCACCGCGAGCCGCCAGTTCCAGGCCAATCAGATCAGCCTCGTTCTCATTGCCACGGCTGTTTGGCAGCATCATGCCGTACTGCACCGCAGCATCGGCCAGCGCCATGCTGCTAGAACCCAGGCCGAGCAAGGCGCCAGCGCCCTGCTTGGTCAGCTCGACGCCATAGGCCTTGGACATCGCCTCACGGCTGTGCTCGCGCAGGGCATGGGCCATTTCGTGGCCCATGATCGCGGCGATCTCATCGTCGGTGAGCTTCAGCTTCTCAATGATCCCGCTGTAGAAAATGATCTTGCCGCCCGGCCCGCAGTTGGCGTTCAGCTCGGGGCTCTTGATCAGGTTGACCTCCCATTGCCACTGCGCCGAATCCGGACGGAACAGCGGAGCATGCTTGATCAGGCGATCAGCAATGGTGCGCAGGCGTTTGGCGTTATTGCTGGTTTTATCCAGCACGCCCTTGCTGGACGCCTCGCCCAGAGTCTGCTGATAGGACTGCGCATACATCTGATTGACTTCTTGGGTCGAGAGCATGCTGAACATGTACTGCTTGCGCTCAACACCTACGGCGCCGCCACTGGTGGTGTTCACAGCCTGGCAAGCCGTCAGCAGGCTGCAGAGCGCCAGGCTGGTCAGACGAAATGGGGTAATCATGTCAGTTCTCCTTCACGACAGGGACCGTATGCTAGGCCGTGCACCAGGGCAAAACAACCCGCACGACTTGCACTATGGCCCTCAACACTCTTTGCTAGATACAGCGGCGTGCTAATGCTTTGAAGCTACGCTGCCGATAAGCCAGGGACAGGCGCAACTAACACGTTGAGGAGTCCCTATGCGATTCAAGTCGATCCAGTCCTCCGTAGCACTCATGGCAGGGGCCAGCATCCTGGCAGTGGTTGTCGCCCTGGTGCTCTACGCCCTGTTCGCCGGAGCGCGCACCCAGACCCAGGTACAAGAACGCACCCAGGGTCTCTTGGAGGATGTGATCGACCAACGCCTGAACGCCCTGGCCAAAGCCCAGGTCGGCCAGCTGCAACGCCAATTTGAACATCCCATGACAGTCGCCAAAGCCCTGGCCACTCTCAACAGCCAGATGGGCAGTACAGACGGTAGCCCAGGCATCAGCCTGACCCGCGAGGAGCTGAGCAAGCTGGTCGGTGACTACCTCCAGGCCAACCCTGAACTGCTCGACATTTATATCGGCTGGGAACCCAACGCCTTCGATCAGGATGACGATCTCTACGTCAACCAGAAGGAAAATGGCTATGACCACACCGGCCGCTTTATGCCGTGGTGGTACCGCGATGGCGGCCAACTGAAGCTCGACGCCCTGACCGTGGAGCAGATGGAAAGCGAGGAAGTTCAACCCACCGGGGTGCGCACCGGCGAGTACTACCTGTGCCCCAAGGAAACCGGCAAGCCTTGCGTGATCGACCCCGCCTCCTACGACTTCGGCGGCAAGCAGGTACTGGTCGCCGCCTTCAACGCGCCGATCATGGTCAATGGCCAGTTCCGTGGCGTTGCCGGCAACGACCTGGCCCTGGACTTTATCCAGGAACGGCTGAACACCGCCAAAGGTGAACTCTACGACGGCGCGGGCGAACTTGCCCTGATCGCCTCCAACGGCACCCTGATTGCAGCGACCCAGGACGCGACCCTGGTAGGCCAGCCGGCCAGCAAGGCCATAGATGCAGAGCTGCTCAATCAACTCAAACAAAGCAGCAACGACCAGCCGATCAACAAGCTCGACGAAGAACGCCAGCTACTGCAATTGCTGCTGCCGTTCCAGGTCGCCGGCACCTCAACACGCTGGACCCTGGCCATCGTATTGCCGACCAGCGCAGTGTTCGCCGACCTGAAAGAACTGCAGAGCGGCCTCACCGAGCAGGCCGAGGCTGACACCCTGGGCATGGCCATGGTGGGCCTACTGGTTGCAGGCGTTGGCATGCTGGTGATCTGGTTCGTCGGTTACGGCATCGCCCGCCCACTGCGGCAGATGGTCACCATGCTCGACGATATCGCCCAGGGTGACGGCGATTTGACCCGCCGCCTGGAGGTGAACCGCAGCGACGAACTGGGCGATATCGCCAAGGGCTTCAATACCTTCCTCGGCAAGCTGCAAACCATGATTACCCAGGTGGTCAGCTCGGTGCAGAAAGTCAGCGACTCCTCCGAACACACCGCCGACATTGCCATCCGCACCAATACGGGCGTGCAGAAACAGTTGGCGGAGATCGAACTGGTCGCCACTGCCGTGCATGAAATGACCGCCACCGCCCAGGACGTGGCGCGCAACGCAACCCATGCCGCCGAGGCCGCTAATCATGCGGACCGCGCCGCCAATCAGGGCAAGCAGACGGTACAACACACCGCCGATGCAATTGCCGCCCTGGCGCAGGAGATCGGCCGCGCGGTAACCGTGGTGCAAACGCTGGCCAAGGACAGCGAGAACATCAACGCCATCCTGGTGGCGATCCGCGGAATTGCCGAGCAAACCAACCTGCTCGCACTCAACGCCGCCATTGAGGCTGCCCGCGCCGGTGAACAGGGTCGTGGTTTTGCCGTGGTGGCCGACGAGGTGCGCAACCTGGCGCAAAAGACCCAGAAGGCCACCGAAGAAATTCAGACCATGATCCAGCAGCTGCAACAGGGCACGCGCGATGTGGTCAAGGTCATGGAAGACAGCCAGAGCAAGACCGAGGTCAGCGTGCAGCAGGCCAGCCAGGCCGCCGAGGCGCTGGAATCGATCACTCAAGCGGTATCGGTAATCAACGACATGAACACCCAGATAGCCAGCGCCGCCGAGGAACAGAGTGCGGTGGCCGAGGACATCAACCGCAACGTCACCAATATCGGCCAGGTGGCCAATGAAGTGGCCGGCGGTGCCGACGAAGCCAGCCAGGCCAGTGCCGAGCTGACCAAACTGGCCGAACAGCAACGCCGGCTGATCAACCAGTTCAAGGTCTGATCTAGCTGCAGTAAAAAGGGCGGACTGCATGGCAGTCCGCCCTTTTTTGCGCCCTTTAACTGGCCTAGGCCGGCGTCAGGCACTCAGGCGCATCGAGCTTGGGATCATTGATCAGATTCGCCAGCACCCGCTCGCGCAACGCCGGCGGCGGACTCGCCAGTAAAGCCTGCAAGTCGGCCGCTGGGGTATCGGCAGCCAACCAAGCGGCCTGCCCGGCTTCATCGAGGATCAGTGGCCGACGCTGACTGGCCGCCGCCTGAGTCACCACCGCCGCGCTTAGGTAGACGCACCCCTCAACCGGATAAGCCTCCCACAAAGCGGCGAAATACAGCGGTGTGGTCTCACCGGTGAGCCAATACGGGCGCTTGCGCGCAGTGCCCCGCCATTCATAAAAGCCGTTGGCTGGCAGCAGACCGCGACGCAAGCGAAACGCCTCACGAAACATCGGCTGCTCGGCCAGGGTTTCCGCACGGGCCTGGGCCGGGGTCTTGGTCAGATCAGTCAACCAGGGCGGGGTCAGCCCCCAACGCGCACGCGTCAGCTGCCGCTCGCCCTCGACGTTGCGCAGCAGCAACACCTGGCTATTGGGCGAAATGCTCCAGTGCGGTAACTGATCAGCGGGAAAACCGGGAATCGCCGCAAATGCAGGCGTCCAACGGAACAGGGCATAACGTCCACACATGGGAAACTCGATAACACTTGAAGTAAGGCAGCAGGGCCGACGCGCAGCAGACCGTAACAGGCTCTTAGCAGAGCAACGTACCTTGGAAATTATCCGGCTCATCACCGGGCAGCGGCAGCGCGGCATTGTACGCGGCGATCAGTTGTTGTGCGCTGTGTGCCTGAGCATCCTCAACCATCACCCCGAGCAAACCGCAGGCCGGTAACTCACCCACAGCGCCAGCCAGATGCCGCCCAGTGAGGTAGGCCTCGATACCCTCGCTGGCCAGCATAGCCAGCAGCAGCTCGCCTTCCATCAGGTCCTGCGGCTCGTAGATTCGCTGCATCAGTCATTCTCTCCGCGCACATCCAGGCTCCAGTCCTCGCCATCGCTCTGCAGCGAAAACACGATGGGCCGGCAACACACCGGACAGTCTTCGATGTACTGCTGATCGCCGGCCGAAAGATCAAGCAGCGCCTCTACCTGCTCGCCACAATAAGGGCATTGGTAGTCCTGGCTTTCCAGCATCGCTGTCTCCTTGTGACTTGGGCGTATAATCGCCGGTCTATAGCTGGCCCTGCAGTCGCGCAACAAGCATTGTCGCGCGACGACCAGCGCAGTGAGCATCTCCACAGCCAACCACAACAAGAGAGCATGATGGGCGAATTCGATGCCATCCGACCTTACGCCGACGCCGAAGTCCCTGCCGTGCTGGCGCGCCTGCTGGCCGACGATGCGTTTCTCGGCATCCTCACTCAGTTCCGCTTCCCACGCCTGGCGTCTTCGCTAGGCTGGCTGCTTAAACCACTTATAGCCTATCGCCTGCGTCTTGAGTTTCGCGACGTGAGCTCGGTGGCGCAATTGCAGACGCGCATCGAGAGCTATGTCGACCGCACCATTGAGCAGGCCACCGATGGCGTGAGCTATTCCGGTATCGAGCACCTGCAGACCGGCAACGCCTATCTGTTTCTGGCCAACCACCGCGATATCGTCATGGACCCGGCGTTCGTCAATTACGCGGTGTACCACGCTGGCCTGCCGACGCCGCGCATCGCCATCGGCGACAACCTGCTGCAGAAGCCGTTTGTCAGCGACCTGATGCGCCTGAACAAGAGCTTTATCGTGCACCGTTCGATCAGCGGGCGACGCGAGAAGCTGGCGGCTTACCAGCTGCTCTCAGCCTATATCAATCACTCGATCCGCAATGATGGCGAGTCGATCTGGATCGCCCAGGCCGAAGGCCGCGCCAAGGATGGTGATGACCGCACCGATTCGGCGATCCTCAAGATGTTCCATATGAGCCGCAAGGGCGAGCCGTTCGCCGAGGTGATCAACGCCCTGCGCCTGACCCCGGTATCCATCAGCTACGAGTACGACCCCTGCGACCAGGCCAAGGCCCGCGAGCTGTTTATCCGCGCCAGCAGTGGCAGCTACACCAAGGCGGCGGGCGAGGATGACCAGAGCATCGCCCTGGGTATCACCGGCTACAAAGGCCGCGTGCATGTGCACTTCGGTGCGCCAGTCCGCCAAGGCCTGGAAGACAGCAAACTGCTGGCTGCGGAGATGGACCGGCAGATTCTCAGCGGCTATCGGCTGTTTCCCGTGCATTACCTGGCCTATGCCATGTGGGCTGACCGCGACCCGGAACTGGCCGTGCCTAGCGCCGCCCAGTTATTCCCCGCAGCAGAGCTCAGCGCCGCCAAGAGCGAATGGCAGCGACGCCTGGCCAACTGCCCGAGCGAGCAGCAGCCCTACCTGATCCTGCAATACGCCAACCCGGTGCGTAACCAGTACCGGATCAAGGCTGGCCTGCCGCTGTAGGCAAAGCGCAGCCAGAAAAAACGGCAGCCAATGGCTGCCGTTTTTATTGCGTGAGAAACCGAGTTACAGCTGGGTGCTAAGCCAGGACAGCAGCAAGGCCGCCGCCAGGCAGGCATGACCGAAGCGATAAAAGAAGCGGTTCAGGCGCAGTGTCGGTTCATCAAAGGCATAGGCCTCGTCCGCCAGTTCATTCAACTGATTGCCGGCCAGCAACCGCGCCTGGGCACGCTGCTCGCGCATGCGAGTGGCAAGCAGCAACCAGGCGCCGGCCAGGGCAAAGAACAGCGCCAGCCCATTAAGCCACTGCCCAGGCTGACCTTCGATCAGCAACCAGAGCGCTTGCAACGACATGCTCGACCTCAACTTCTATAAGGCATGCGACCAACGTCGCGCCTGATTATCAGCACACCCGATGCAGCATCGGGCAGTCCAAATACGGCCGCGGAGTCTACCGAAGGTTGCCGCATTCGCGGTTCGATTCCGACGAATCGCAGCCACTATGACCAAGCGGTCTAAACACTGTCATCTGCATGAGCTATGGTCTAACACTCGTCCCCACGCCTTGGCCATAAAGGCTTTGTGCAGAGAGACAGGCCTTAATATCCATGGAGGATCACACCATGCTGCATGCCCAACCCCAAGACCGCGACTACCTGATCGATTCGCTGGATGACGTGGAAGCCGTTATCGACGGGCTGTCTTTCAACGTGCAGGACGACCACTGGCTGGTGTACTGCGCCATGGGCGGCCATGAGCATTACGCCCTCCCTGATGTCGATACGCTGACCGGCATGAGCATGCCGGAGTTTTACAGCGAAGCAGCCTGAGGTCAGGGTTATCGTTTAAGGCGCACAAAGCGCAGATGTAAAAAAGCCCGGATCAATCCGGGCTTTTTCATTACAGCGATAAGGCTTACTGCCCGAGCATCTGGCCGATGGTCGGGTCCTTGAAGGCGCGGGTCAGGGCGTCGCTCAACACATCGCCAACCAGCTTGGTGTTGGTCGCCTGATTCGGCGCCATGCCGAAACGCTGGTTCAGCGAGGCGCCGTAACGGCCGCTGTAGCGCCGGCTGCTGTTTTGCACATCAACGCGGAAGGTCGCAGTCATGTCAGCTTCGGTTACGTACATGCCTTCTTTCGGCGACTGGTACTTCAGTTCGGCCAGGGTCAGGGTCAGCTGTGGCGCGTTGTAGGCATTCGCGCTTGGGGTAAAACCGAGCAGACGTACGGCCGCTTCAGCCTGGGCCTGCAGCTTGGGCAGGATGTCCTGGCCCGTCACGCTGATGGCGCTGGTTTCCGGGTAGAGACCACCACGGGTACCCAGCACGGGCGAAGGACGACCATCGGCCACCCGCACCACTACCGGCTGGCCCTGGCCAACGGCGGTCAGCGGGCTATTGAGTTTGGGTTGTGGGCTGAGTTGTTGCGGGCTGTGGGCGCAACCCACCAGAGTAAGGCTGGCAACAGCCACCAGACCAAACAGCAGACGATGCAGCATGCTCAACTCTCCATAAATAAGGGGGTAGAAGTGGCGCGCAGTATAACCAGCGAGGTAAATGCCTGACAGCGCTGCTTAAAGGGTCTGTTGCCATTTCATTCACGGCCGCGCCGGAGCCTGTTTTTGCGCGAGGCAAGGCACGAGACACGAAGTTTGGTTGTTCCAAATGAGTGTCGAGAAACGCGGCATCGCGCAAAAACAGGCCCGGCCCTTTGGGTTGCGCGGGAAATGGCCCCCGCTGTTGTTGCAGGACTTGGCAAGGGAACAACCATTACCTGCGTCCTGCGCCTAACCGGGGGCCATTTCCTGCGGCAACGCGGCTCGCGATGAAACGGCAACAGACCCTAAGACGTTTATCGCGCCCACTGGTTCCCGTAATGCCCTTGTCATGCGCATCAGGCATAAGACTTTAGTCTTCTCTGTTTGTGAGTGATCCGCCATGTTCTCACTGCGCAACCTGCTCGCCCCACGCCGCCCGATGCGCTCATTTGCCCTGGTCGATGCGCAAGGCATCTGCCTCGCCCTGCACCAGTCAGCCCAGGCGCCACAAGGCTCCGGCTGGATTGAGGTGCAACAAAGCTGCTTAAGCTGGCTCAATCAACCGCTGCCAGCCGGCGTCAGAACCGTACAGGTCACGCCATGCCTGCGCATGCAGCAAACGCTGGCAGCCTGACCAGCGGAAGAAGAAAAGTCACGCCAGGCGATCAATTTTCCTGCTTTGCCCTTATAATCGCGCCCCGATTATAAGGACGCCTCCTGTTCGGGCCCTGCCGTCACGCTGATGCACCATTCATCGGCCGCGCCCCAGAGAGTCGCCCACTTCGCGCTGCCTTCCGGCTGCCGCTTTTTCCCACTGTGAAACGCCATGCAGTTGCTGCAATGGTCGCTTTACGTCGTGGAAAAGTCGGCCCAGGCAGACGTGTTTTGAGGTTCACGACTCCAAAAGAGCGTGAAAAAAACGGTTTGGAAAACTTCACAAGAGTGTGGCGAAAATGAACGATCTCGCGGTTGGCATCTGTCCCCAGAGGCCTGCTTCCTTCAACCCTGAGCGTCTCGCCGACTGCTGATTGGCTGTGTGCATACACAAGCTGACTAACGTCTATTGAGTGCTGGTTTGCGGAGAAGTGGTAATGGCGCAAAACGATTACGAAACAATGGATGTGGTGCTGGTTGGTGCCGGCATCATGAGTGCGACCCTGGCCGTACTGCTGAAAGAGCTCGACCCGGCGATCAAGCTGGAAGTGCTCGAGATGATGGCCTCCGGAGCGATTGAAAGCTCCAACCCGTGGAACAACGCGGGCACCGGCCACGCTGGCCTGTGCGAGCTGAACTACACGCCGGAGTCGGCGGACGGTTCGATCGACATCAAGAAGTCGGTGACCATCAACACCCAGTTCGAAGAATCCAAGCAGTTCTGGGCCTACCTAGTTGAGAAAGGCCGCTTTGGTTCGCCCAAGTCGTTTATCAACCCGGTTCCGCACCTGAGCTTCGTTCGCGGCCAGAAAGGTATCGACTACCTGAAGAAGCGCTTCGACGCGCTGACCGCCCACCACGCCTTCGCGGAAATGGAATACACCGAAGACCGCGCCACCATGGCCGAGTGGATGCCACTGATGCTGCCGGGTCGTGACCCGAACGAGCCGATTGCCGCCACCCGCGTCATGGCCGGCACCGACGTCAACTTCGGCACTCTGACCAAGCACCTGCTCGACCACCTCGGCCAGCAGGCAGACGCTAAAGTTACCTGCAGCCAGAAGGTTGTCGGCCTCAAGCGCAGTGCCGATGGCTGGCGCGTCAGCGTCAAGGATCAGCAGAACGGCAGCAGCCGTGAAATTCAGGCCAAGTTCGTCTTCCTCGGCGCCGGTGGCGCGGCCCTGCCGCTGCTGCAGATGTCGGGCATTCCGGAAGGCAAAGGCTTTGGCGGCTTCCCGGTCAGCGGCCAATGGCTGCGTTGCGACAACCCGGAAGTGGTCAAGCAGCACCAGGCCAAGGTCTACAGCCAGGCTGCGGTCGGCTCGCCGCCAATGTCGGTACCGCACCTAGATACCCGCGTGGTGGATGGCAAGACCTCGCTGCTGTTCGGCCCTTACGCCGGTTTCTCGACCAAGTTCCTGCGTCACGGCTCCTTCCTCGATCTGCCGCTGTCGGTACGCCCGAACAACATCGGCCCGATGTTGGCAGTAGCGCGCGACAACTTCGACCTGACCCGCTACCTGGTCAAGGAAGTGTTGCAGTCCGAAGAGCAGCGCCTGGAAACCCTGCGCGGCTTCTACCCAGAAGCCAAAGCCGAAGACTGGCGCCTGGAGATGGCTGGCCAACGCGTGCAGATCATCAAAAAGGACGCGAAGAACGGCGGCATCCTGCAGTTCGGTACCGAACTGGTGGCTGCCGAAGACGGCTCCATCGCCGCCCTGCTCGGCGCATCGCCAGGTGCATCGGTTACCGTGTCGATCATGCTTGATCTGATCCAGCGCTGCTTCGGCGCGCAGGTCAAATCAGAGCAGTGGAGCAGCAAGCTGAACGAGATCTTCCCAGCCATGGGTGCTGTTCTCGCCAGCGATGCCGAGCGCTACCGCGAAGTGCAGTCGCGCTCCGATGCGTTGCTGCAGCTGGAACAGACCGTCAGCGCCTAAACCGCGCTGCAAATAAAAAACCGCCTCTAGGGGCGGTTTTTTATTGCCTGGCAAATCGATCAAAACGAGTCAGGCGGATGCAGCCATTGACCGGAAGCTGAAGTAATGGCGCAGCGCATCGACCATCTCGACATAGTCGCCCGGCGGGGCAACCAGGGCGAAGCCTGAGTCATAGCAGCCAGGAGTGACATCCTCGCGGGACCATTGGCAGGTGGCGGAGAAATCGATGTAGTGCGGCGCATCGTGCCCGGGAATTTTCAGGCGCATGTCAAAACGCGCGCCCACCAGCAGGGGCAGCTGGCTGATCAGCATCAGACCGTCCAGAGAGACGTTACCGATATAGCCCATGGGCTTGTCGGTGATGCGATTGAACACCTTCAGGTAGTAGGGCAACTGATGGCGCTCAATGCTGCGCTGGATATGCTTGGGCATAGTGGCAAATCGCTATAGATGGCCATTGAGTATGGCCCCACTACTGCGCTTAAACCAGTTTCAGGAACAGCGTTCAGACACCCGGCTCTGGAGTTGCTGACGAGCGGTATCGACCTGCTCATCACTGTAATAGCTACGCTGGCCATCCACTTCTTTGCGGTAATAGCTGCGCCCTTCGGGAATCGAGGCTAGTTTGTTGCGCAACTCGCGACACTCCTCGGCACGCTTGGCCTGGTTTTCCGCAGCCACCGCCGATGCCTGCGCCTGCTCCTCGCGGCGTGCGTCATAGAAGCGATTGGTGCGTTCTTCGCGCTCACGGGTGAGCTGGTCACGCTCGACCACCTGCGGCTTGACCTCGACCTTCTCAGCCCCAGCTGCCGCTGGACGCTGACCGAAATGCACCTGGCCATTGGCATCGGTCCAGCGATAGATTTCCGCAGCCGCCAGCCCCGGCAATAGCAACAGGCACAACAAGACACGCATGGATTCCCTCCCTAAGAACCTGTTCACGATCTCGCGAGCTAGAGCCATACAAGGCAAAAACAGGCGAGGAAGCGGAGTTTACTAGCTGTAAATGAGCATTCCGAGCCTGTTTTTAACGCAGTAGGGCCGACGCGCAGCAGATCGTGAGCAGGTTATAAAATCTCAGCTTACTGCCGAGTAGAGCCTTCTATGGCCCGTGACGACCAGCGGTCAGGGCTTGACCGGGGTGACCTTGACCGCCGCATCGACACCCTCATGCCCCAGTTGGCGCAGTGTATCCATGCGCGCGCGGGCACGGTATGCGTACTCGCTGGCGGGGTAATGGGTGGCAATGAACTGATAGGTCTGCATGGCATCGAGAAATAGCGCCTGACGCTCCAGACACTGGCCGCGCAGCAGCGAGATTTCCGGCTGCATATAGCTGCGCGAGCGACTGCTGCGCTCTGCCCTGGACAGCGAAAGGATCGCCGCCTCACATTCGCCACGGTCATAAGCCTCGTAGGCATTGTTCAAATGCCTGTCCAGACTGTGCCGGCTACACCCTGCCACGCTCAGTGTCAGCAGTAAAAAAATAAGTACTCGCATAAACCTCTCCTCCGATGTGCAGTGTATCGACTGCCCGGGAAAATTCTGCAGCAACATATCCTCTGATGGGTAATGCCGCCAGCCACTTGGCCGCCGCCCACACGCCTGACTAGACTGGCGCGCAACGGCCATTGCGCCCAGGAGCTGTCATGTCGTATTCCTCTCGCCTGCTAGTGCTGCTGTGTACCGCCCTCTTGAGCGCCTGCTCGCCCACCACTCCGCTGTTTATTGCGCAGATCACCACCAACGAAGTGGTCGAATACAAAACCCTGAAGAACAACCGCATGCTCGCCGCCATCGAGGATGAAGGCGACCTGCTGACCTACAGCGCCCAGGCCATCCGCGACGCCAAAAGCGAGCAGGCCGAACAGCTGTATCTCACCGGTTACCGTGACGAGAAGCTAAGCGACGAGGTGCGTGCGATCTCGCTGTACCAGATCGGCCTGCTTTATATGAACCGCTTCAACGAGCAGCGCGATGACAACAAGGCGCTCAACTACCTCTATCAGGTGCTCAACCAGTTCCCAGCCAGCCGCGCAGCCGAACGGGCCGAGGCTCGGATTGTGATGATCCGCGCACGGGCAGATGAGCCCGTGCACAAAACCTCGCGCGAGCTGCTCGCGCACTGGAAGCCCAATCAGCAGCTCGACCTGTACAAGCCCAGCCTCGACCCGGACATGACCCTATTGTCGCGCCGCGCTGTGCTGAAAAACCGCGTCGGTGAAGCCGAAGAGTTGTACCTGCTGGCTTTGAGCGACCCCGGCATTGCCGCTGACATCAAGGAAAAAGCCCTGTACCAGCTCGGCCTGATGTACCTGGCGCCGGACAACCCGCAGGCCAGCCGCGACAAGGCCATCACCTACCTGCGTCGCCTGCTGGTGCAATACCCCGGCAGCGAGCTGAACAACAAGGCCGCCCGCCATCTGGACCAGGCGCTTAATCGCTAGCAGGTCGGGCAAGGTAGTGCAGAGGAACAATGACTACAGCGTTGCGGCATAGTAGCCTCGTGCTCAGATGCAACTCAGGAGTCTGTGCATGACCTTTCGCCGCACCAAAATCGTCGCCACCCTCGGCCCATCCAGCAACAGCCCCGAAGTGCTTGAACAGCTGATCATCGCTGGCCTGGATGTCGCCCGCCTGAACTTCTCCCACGGCTCGCCCGATGAGCACAAAGCCCGCGCCAAGCTGGTGCGCGAACTGGCCGCCAAGCATGGCCGCCACGTTGCCCTGCTCGGCGACCTGCAAGGCCCAAAAATCCGCATCGCCAAATTCGCCAACAAGCGCATCGAACTCAAACTCGGTGACCGCTTCACCTTCTCCACCAGCCACCCGCTGACTGCCGGTACGCAAGACATCGTCGGCATCGACTACCCGGATCTGGTCAAGGATTGCGGCGTCGGTGACGAGCTGCTGCTCGACGACGGCCGCGTGGTGATGCGCGTCGTCAGCGCTACCAGCGATGCCCTGCACTGCGAAGTGATCATCGGCGGCCCGCTGTCCGACCATAAAGGCATCAACCGCCGTGGCGGCGGCCTGACCGCGCCAGCGCTGACCGAGAAAGACAAAGCCGATATCAAGCTTGCCGCCGAGATGGAGCTGGATTACCTGGCCGTGTCCTTCCCGCGCGATGCCGACGACATGCATTACGCGCGCAAGCTGCGTGATGAAGCAGGCGGCACCGCCTGGCTGGTGGCCAAGATCGAACGCGCTGAAGCCGTGGCCGATGACGAAACCCTCGACGGCCTGATCCGCGCCAGTGATGCGGTCATGGTTGCCCGTGGTGATCTGGGCGTGGAAATCGGCGACGCCGAGCTGTGCGGCATCCAGAAGAAAATCATTCTGCACGCGCGCCGCCACAACAAGGCGGTGATCACGGCGACGCAGATGATGGAGTCGATGATCCAGAACCCGATGCCGACCCGCGCGGAAGTCTCCGACGTGGCCAACGCCGTGCTCGACTACACCGACGCGGTGATGCTCTCGGCGGAAAGCGCCGCCGGCGCCTACCCGCTGGAAGCGGTGCAGGCTATGGCGCGCATCTGCCTGGGCGCGGAAAAGCACCCGACCAGCAAGACCTCCAGCCACCGTATGGGCACCGAGTTCGAGCGCTGCGACGAAAGCATCGCCCTGGCGGCCATGTACACGGCCAACCACTTCCCCGGTGTGAAAGCGATTATCGCCCTGACCGAAAGTGGCTACACACCGTTGATCATGTCGCGCATCCGCTCTTCGGTGCCGATCTTCGCCTTCTCCCCGCACCGCGAAACCCAGGCCCGCGCGGCCATGTTCCGCGGCGTCTATACCGTGCCGTTCGACCCAGCCGCCCTGCAACCGGCGGAAGTCAGCCAGGCCGCGGTGGACGAGCTGCTCAAACGCGGCGTGGTGCAGGCCGGTGACTGGGTGATCCTGACCAAGGGCGACAGTTACCACACCATCGGCGGCACCAACACCATGAAGCTGCTACATGTAGGTGAAGCGCTCGTGTAACTGTTTCGCCGCAACGTAAAAGGCCGCTCAATCGAGCGGCCTTTTTGTTTGCCTCAGCGCATCAGGCGAACTTGCTGAAGTCCGGCGTGCGCCGCTGCATAAAGGCAGTCAGCGCTTCGATGGCTTCTGGCGAGCGCAAACGCTGGCCGAACAAGGCGCCCTCCTCCTCGATAACCCTACGCAGTTGCTCGCGATCCGGCGCACGCATCAGGCGTTTGCTGTCAGCCACTGCTGCCGGTGCCAGTTGCTGAAAGCGCATCGCCATTTCGCGAGCCTTGGCCAGGGTTGCCGCGCCGCTATCCAGCGCCTGATTAGCGATACCCCAGGTTGCAGCCTCCTCACCGGTAAAGCTCTGCCCGAGCAGCAGCAGTTCGGCAGCACGGGCGTGGCCGAGCAGGCGCGGCAGGATCAGGCTGGAACCGTATTCGGGGCACAGGCCAAGGTTGACGAAAGGCATCTTCAGCGTGGCATCACGGCTGACATAGACCAGGTCGCAGTGCAGCAGCATGGTCGTACCGATGCCCACCGCAGGGCCGTTGACGGCGGCCACCACTGGCTTGCTGAACTCGAACAGCGCCTGCATAAACTGGAACACTTCGCTGTTCAGCCCAGTGGGCGGCGCCTTGATAAAGTCGGCGACATCGTTGCCGCTGGTAAAGCAGCTCTCGCCTCCGGTGATCAGCACGGCGCGCACGCTTTTATCCTGATCGGCCTGCACCAGCACTTCGGCCATGTCGCTGTACATGGCGCGGGTCAGGGCATTCTTCTTGTCGGGGCGGTGCATGCGCAGGGTCAGCAACCCTTGTTCACGCTCAACCAGCAGGTGCTCGCTCATCATCAATCCTCACGGCAGGCCACCCGCGAGCTGAGAACCTGAACGGCTAGCGCGCGTGGGGCAAAAAGACGTCAGCGAAAACCTGGCTACGCGGTAAGCCCGCCAGATACAGGCGGCGCGCAAAGGTTTCGACGCTGTCGGGGTGGCCGCAGAGTAAGGCGATGGTTTGCCGTGAAACAAGGCGCAGTTCGGCCAAAGCAGCCGGCAACTCGGCCGCGACAATCAGCTCGACCTGCAGCTGAGGATGGCTGGCCGCCAGGGCCCGCAAGGGCTCAGCCAGGTAATGCGCAGACGCATCATGGGCCAGGTGAATAACCCGGATCACGCCCTGATGCTCTTGCCGCAGTGCCTCACGCAGCACCCCATACAACGGCGCCAGCCCGGTGCCGGCGGCCATCAGCCAGAGCGGGCGGGCTTGCCAGTCCGGGTCATAGTGCAGGGCCGCACCGCGCAATTCGCCCAGGCGCAGGCTATCGCCTGGCTGAAACGTCCGTGCCGCCGTGGCAAACGCGCCGCCCTGACGGCAATCGACATGAAACTCCAGCCAAGGATCATCACCCGGCACGCTGGCCAGGGAGTATGGTCGGGCAGTACCGCTGAGCGTCCAGAGTTGCAAGTGCTGGCCGGCGCTGTAGCGCAGCGGCCGCTGTGGGGTCAGGCGCAGACGCAGCACATCGCTGCTGAGCCAGTCGCAACTGTAAATAACGGCTGGGGCCGCATCGCGCAACGGATCAAACACCTCGACCTGCACGTCCTCGATTACCCGACACTGGCAAGCCAGGCGCCAGCCCTGCTCGCGCCGCGCATCGTCCAGGGCTTCCGGTTTGCCATCGAGTAACTCTCCGCCCACGCAACGCACCAGGCAGGCATGGCAACTGCCGGCGCGGCAGCTGTAGGGCACGGCAATGCCGGCAGCCAGCAGGCTGTCCAGCAGATTACTGGCAGGGGCGACCTCAAGACTGCGTCCAGCGGCCCGCAACTCAGGCATCCACATCCTCCCAGGTCGCCGCGCAACGGTTACGCCCGTCGCGTTTGGCCTGGTACAGCGCCTGGTCGGCACGTTGCAGGGCTTCGTCGAGATCATCATGCACAGTCAGCAAAGTCATGCCGATGGACACGCTCAGGCTGGCCACCTTCACGCCCAGCGGCTCGGCGCGGCTGAAAGCCTCACGCAGGCGCTCGCAGCAGGCGGTGAATTGATCGGCTTCGGTATTGGGTAACAACAACACAAATTCCTCACCGCCGTAGCGGGCGACCACATCACCATCGCGTAGGCAGGCGCGGGCGACGGCGGCGAACGTCTGCAGAACCCGGTCCCCGGCGGCGTGGCCGTGGATATCGTTGATCCGCTTGAAATGATCCAGATCGAGCAACGCCAGGCCATGCTGTCGCCCATTGCGCAGCCCTTCCAACTCACGGCTGGCCAGGCGCAGGAAGTGCCGACGGTTACACAAACCGGTCAATTCATCGGTGGCAGCTAGATCTTCGAGCTGACGCATCATGCCACGCAGCGTGTCCTGATGCGCCTGCAGGGCAAAACGCCGTTGGCGCATACGCTGACGCATGGCCTGGGCGTAACTGGCAAACAGGCACAGCCAGACCAGCACCACCGCCAGCACGCACGCCTGCATCAGCGCCACACGCGGTTCGCTCAGCTGCAGGGTATAGGCTTCATACAGGTTCAAGCCGGCAAAGCCAAAGAAGGCAAACAGCGCACAGCGGGCGAAGACCCGCGGCGGCAACTGGAACACGCCGAACAGCAGAATCAGCAGATAGATCACCAGCATGCTGCCGCGGCCTTCGCTGAACAGCGACAGCAGCACGGTCAGCCAGGCCAACGCCACCAACACCTGGGGTTCGGTCAGGCTGGGGTCGGCTAAACGCAGATTGAAGTGAGACAGAAACAGCCCGAGAAACACCAACTGACTCAGTGCAGCCAAGGCGGTGATGGTCAGAGCCGTTAAAGGCGATGCATGAAACAGTCCGGCAAATACGCCAATCCAGCACAACAGCCCGGTCAGCGCATAGGTTGCCACTGCCATGCCGAAACGCTTCAGCAGCAGGCTTTGCAGAGATCGCTGGGTTACCCGCTGGCTACTTAGGCTCATGGGTTTATGGGCTCCGTCCCATGCTGGCATCTAGCCGCCACTGTACCCCTGTGCTCAGACAATGCCTAGGCCGCGCCCAGGTCATTAGTCGGCTCAAATGGCCGATCAGCGACCATGGTCTGGGCCGGCACAGGTGTCCGCCTGACGGTGCGCGCGGTATACTGCCGCGCCTTTTTATCTTGTGCTTTGGCCTTGTCCTTTGACCTTGATAGCCCTGCGCCGGGCCGTGACCCAGCGCTGTTCGAAGTTCCTGCCCTACTCCTACCTTTACAAAAAGGAGCGCCAAGCATGACCGTGATCAAGCAAGACGACCTGATCCAGAGCGTCGCCGACGCCCTGCAGTTCATCTCCTATTACCACCCCGTGGATTTTATCCAGGCCATGCATGAGGCCTACCTGCGCGAAGAATCCCCCGCCGCGCGCGACTCCATGGCGCAGATCCTGATCAACTCGCGCATGTGCGCCACCGGTCATCGGCCGATCTGCCAGGACACCGGCATCGTTACCGTGTTTATCCGCGTCGGCATGGACGTGCAGTGGACCGGCGCGACCATGAGCGTTGACGACATGATCAACGAAGGCGTGCGCCAAGCTTACAACCTGCCGGAGAACGTCCTGCGTGCTTCGATCCTCGCCGACCCAGCTGGCGCGCGGAAGAACACCAAGGACAACACCCCGGCCGTGATCCACTACTCCATCGTCCCCGGTGACAAGGTGGAAGTGGACGTCGCAGCCAAGGGCGGCGGCTCCGAGAACAAATCGAAGATGGCCATGCTCAACCCGTCCGACTCGATCGTCGACTGGGTACTCAAGACCGTCCCGGAAATGGGTGCTGGCTGGTGCCCGCCGGGCATGCTCGGCATCGGCATCGGCGGCACCGCCGAAAAAGCTGCGGTAATGGCAAAAGAAGTGCTGATGGAGCACATCGACATCCATGAGCTGAAAGCCCGCGGCCCGCAGAATAAGATCGAAGAGATGCGTCTGGAGTTGTTCGACAAGGTCAACCAGCTGGGCATCGGCGCCCAGGGCCTCGGTGGCCTGACCACCGTGCTCGACGTGAAGATCATGGATTACCCGACACACGCCGCCTCACTGCCGGTGTGCATGATCCCCAACTGCGCCGCCACCCGTCACGCCCACTTCGTACTCGACGGCACTGGCCCGGCCGAACTGGAAGCGCCGGATCTGTCCGCCTATCCAGAAATCGTCTGGGAAGCCGGCCCGAGCGCACGCCGCGTGGACCTCGACACCCTGACCCCAGAAGACGTGCAGAGCTGGAAGCCGGGCGAAACCGTACTGCTCAACGGCAAGATGCTCACCGGCCGCGACGCTGCGCACAAGCGCATGGTCGACATGCTGAACAAGGGCGAAGAGCTGCCGGTCGATCTGAAAGGCCGCTTTATCTATTACGTCGGCCCAGTCGACCCGGTGCGCGAAGAAGTCGTCGGCCCAGCCGGCCCGACCACCGCCACGCGGATGGACAAGTTCACCCGGCAAATCCTCGAAAGCACTGGCTTGCTGGGCATGATCGGCAAATCCGAGCGCGGCCCGATTGCCATCGAAGCGATCAAGGACAACAAGGCCGTGTACCTGATGGCCGTTGGCGGCGCCGCTTACCTGGTCGCCCAAGCGATCAAGAAGTCGCGCGTGGTGGCCTTCGCCGAACTGGGCATGGAAGCCATCTACGAGTTCGACGTGAAAGACATGCCGGTTACCGTGGCGGTCGACACCAAGGGCGAGTCGGTGCATATCACCGGTCCAGCGATCTGGCAGAAGAAGATCCACGACAGCCTGGCGGTCGAGATCAAGTAAAACCTGCTGCAATCCCAACAAACCCGGCCATGTGCCGGGTTTGTTGTTTTTAGCGCTCGCGAACGCAACCTCAGGTTGAGCGTCCAGCCAGGCTGTGAACCACCCGGCAAGCTGTGCATAAATACCAACCATCCATCCCGCAACCCGCCGCCGAGTGAACTCCCCGCGCTCGCCAAGTGTCTGTCTGCTGTCGGCCCGCCGGGTGGATTGCATGGCCATTTGCCCAGCGAGCAGCTGCATAGCGCCACTCCATCCCGAGCGCCTAACTGCTCACGGCAATGCGCCTGGCCGGCCTTTATCGCACCCGCCTGAGGGTTTCGTTTAATCGCCATGTGAAGATTGCCCCATGTCCCTATCTCGCCATTTCCCATCCAGTTTTAGCCCTTTGCACAGCCTCGCCTTCGCTACCTGCCTGCTGACAGGCGTGAGCGCCCAAGCCGAAGAAAATGCCAGCAGCAACCGCTGGGTCAGCGACAGCCTGAATACCTATGTACGCAGCGGCCCCACCGACGGCTACCGCATCGTCGGCACCCTGGTCTCCGGGCAAAAGGTCACCCTGCTGCGCACCGACGGCGATTACAGCCAGGTGCGTGGCGAAAACGGCAGCGCGGTATGGATTGCCAACCGCGACCTGCAGGACGTACCCGGCCAGGCCGAGCGCCTGCCGCAACTGGAACAGAAAGTGGCCGAACTAAGCGCCGAACTGGAAGGCATCAACGACACCTGGAAAACCCGCGTGCAAGGCATGCAGGAAACCCTGGACTCACGCAAAACCCTGATCGACGAACTGCAAACCGCACGCTCGGCGCTGGACATAGAGCTAAGCCAGGCCAACTCCGAACTACGCGCACTGCAAGCGCAACTGGGCGAAGAAAACCAACAAGTGCTAATGCGCTATATGGCCTACGGCGGCGGCATCGCCGGTGGCGGACTGCTTGCTGGGTTGATTCTGCCGACCATGCTGCGGGTAAGGCGGAAGAGGAATGATCAGTGGGTTTGACACGTAAAATCCCGGCTATATGCCGGGATTTTTGCTTATACAAATAGGAACGCAGCGCTTATGGTAGGCAGCTCTTACCAAGCAAAAATAATCTTCGTCTAGATTTCTACCCTAATAGATGCCTATGAATCGGCGGCTATCCAGTATCGCGCAATGCATCATAGTGCCTGATGATGAAATACTAAAAAGGCTAACACCTAGGATCACCTAAAGGACGCCGGACATTTGACTACCGCGAACTTCCCTGACTCTCACAGAACCGGTGCAGTCGCCGAGATAGATGTCGAGCGCCTGTTCATTTCTTGGGGCTGGAACGTCGGACACGATCGCATTGATGCTGGCTACGATCTCCATGTGACACCTGACCGGGCTATCTATAAAGGCTTTCGCTTCTCTGTCCAAGTTAAAGGCACGGCACAAAAGAAAAGAAAAGGTGTAATCGTTGCCCAAGTCTCTAAGAAGAGGCTACGCCAATATGCTGAGGACTTCTTACCCGTTTTTATTATTAGAACCACGCCAGACGGCTCTTTATATTGGCTCCACGCACAGTCTTGGGCTAAGGAAAACAGGCATAAACTCGGCAAATCCGGAAGCAGCGGGGTTCGGTTTGAACCCAGCCAAACACTAGCTAAAAAAGAAAACTTCGAAAACTACCTAAATAGTATTTTTCAATCTCATCAACATCTCTCAGAGCCTCATCACGAAAGTATTCTAGAGTCTACATTTCTTAACTCTCTGGATACTCGACTCGGGGTGCGCTTAAGAGAAATCGACAAAGAAAAAGTACACGAAATTTTTGCCAAGGACGAAAGTGTCTGCGCCGAGTTAAGTTTTAATCCACATACATCACCGGAGAACCTGAAAGAATTAAGAGACGCCTTCGAATATGGGCTACCCAGATCAATAGAAGTTGACAACCTCAAACTAACTGGCTCACCTCTCTTTGATCACATAGCTAATGGCACCATGAGGGGTTCTCTCTCAATAAGCCCTATTTATAATCAGGCGGCAACGATTCACTTATTTCCCGGGGAAAAATTCTCCGTTACTGCCTCGGAGCTTGTAATGAGCGCAGAGCGTTTCATTGGCCAAAAGGGAATAGTATTTACGAACGAAAGGAACGATGGCGACCTGGATATTTCCATCCGTTTTTTTGAGGAAGAGGGATCACTTAAAGCCAAAGGAAACATCAAACTAAGACCATCGTTAACCAACACTCCCATCAAAGATCACCCCACGCTTAACCTTCTTGGCTCATGGGCTGAGCAATCGATTAGACAGCAAACATTTTCTATCGAAATAGTAATGAACGGAGTACGTCTACCTCTTCCACTGCTGCAAACTGAGGACAATCAAACCTGGGACTTTGTTAGACTATCTTGCGTGATTGGAAGGATTTATCTGATTGCAAGAGCAGTAGACTCTTCTTTTACACTTCCTGTTAGTTTCTCCATCTCCCCTGAAGAGCTTAGTGAAATAGAGTTAGCATACACCCTGCTGAAAGGAGAGCGTCGAGAAATAAAAATATCAACGTTCGAGTTTGAGCCGACCGAAGAAATCAACATTAATGACGATCATGACTTCGCATACACCACACTGTTGAAGATAAAAATACTTGACCAATTACTCTGCGAAATCCCTGTCCTCATAGAACTATATGGATATCAGCTGAAAAAAATATCCGGATCAAAAAATCTCCGTATGGTACAGAGCAACACTGAAACAGCTTGGATTTCATATGCCGAAAATCCAACGCGCCCCGCTGAGGAAGGCTGGATCCAGAAAATACCCTCTGTTTAGGGCTGCAATAAACTCACACATTCGATTAGTCGTATTACGGTCGCTAAAAAAGTCGGTCTTTATTCAAACAGCAGTTCAATCATCCCGCGTCAGCACTTCCAGCAGCTCAATCTCAAAGATCAGATTGGAGTGCGGTTTGATATGTGCGCCGAACTGGCGCTCGCCATAGCCCAAGTGCGACGGCACAAAGAGTTTGCGCTTGCCGCCGACTTTCATGCCCATCAGGCCCTGGTCCCAGCCCTTGATCACCCGGCCGGTGCCGATTACGCACTGGAAGGCTTTGCCGCGATCATAGGAGGAATCGAACTTGCTGCCATCTTCGAGAAATCCGTTGTACTGGGTGGTGATCAGCGCACCTTTGACGACTTCCTTGCCGTCACCCAGCTGAATATCTTCGATCACCAATTCGTTGCTCATTAATCACCTCTTCTAGCAGGCCTGCTCACGGCCTGATTTGCAGAAAACTCACTCGCCAGTCGGTTCCAGCACCGCCAACAGTTCGGATAGCCGCGCTTCCAGTTGCGCCAGTTCGGTGGCGGCAATCGGCGCCAGCAGCCGCGCCTCGTTGGCCACATGCGCGGTTACCGCGCGGTCGATCAGTTCCAGCCCGGCTGGAGTCAGCTGCACCAGCATGCTGCGCGCATCGCTGGGGTTGGCTATACGACTGACAAGTCCAGAGGCTTCAAGTTGCTGCAACTGCCGAGTCATGGTGCCGGAGGTGACCATCAAGGTCGAGAACAGGGTAGTCGGAGCCAGGCGGTAAGGCTCGCCGGAGCGGCGCAAGGTGGCCAGCACATCGAACTCCCAGGAGGTCAGGCCAAAGCTGCTGAACAGCTTGTCCAGCTCGCGCCGCAGCAGCGCCGCGCAGCGCCCAAGGCGGCCGATCACCCCCATGGGGCTGACATCCAGATCAGGCCGCTCGCGGTGCCACTGCTGAAGAATTGCATCGACCGCATCCATCTGTCGCTGGACTGCCATTGGCTTACCCCTGAAAATTTATCTTGAACCCAAGACAAGTTACTATTAGCCTCGCATTTTATCTTGAATGCGAGACAAATGCATGGGCCGCTCAACATCGCGTAGCACCTGGCTGGATGTGTTGATCACCGCTCTGGCACCGGCCATCTGGGGCTCGACCTATATCGTCACCACCGAAATCCTGCCGCCGGACCGGCCGTTTACCGCCGCGCTGCTGCGTGCCCTGCCCGCCGGCCTGCTGTTGGTGCTGTACAGCCGCTACCTGCCCCGACGCAGCGAATGGCCGCGCTTGCTGGTACTGGCGGCGCTGAATATAGGCTTCTTTCAGGCGCTGCTGTTTGTCGCCGCGTACCGCTTGCCGGGAGGCTTGGCGGCGGTGGTTGGGGCGATTCAACCGCTGCTGGTGATGGGACTGGTATGGTCGATGGATCGCCAGCGGCCGGCGTCCGTGGCGGTCGCCGCCAGTGTGGTGGGTATCGCCGGGATGGCCGCCCTGTTGCTGGCGCCGGGGGCCAGCTGGGACCCGATCGGGATTGCCGCCGCCTTTGTCGGCACCGCCTGCATGGCCAGCGGCACTTACCTGACGCGGCGCTGGCGGCCGACTGTGCCGCTGCTGGCCTTTACCGGCTGGCAGTTGCTGATTGGCGGTCTGTTCTTGTTGCCGGTGGCCTGGCTGATCGACCCGCCGCTGCCGCAACTCAGCCCAGTGCAGTGGCTGGGCTACGCCTACCTGTCACTGTTCGGCGCGCTGCTGGCTTATGTGCTGTGGTTTCGCGGTATTGCTCGGCTGGCTCCGGTGGCGGTGTCGTCCCTGGGTTTGCTCAGCCCGCTGGTGGCGGTGCTGCTTGGCTGGGCATTGCTCGGGCAGAGCATCACCGGCGTGGCGCTGCTGGGGTTGATTGCGGTTCTGAGCAGCATCCTGGCAGTGCAATGGGCCGCGGCGGCCAAGCCGGCAGTTGCCGCGCCGCATGTTAAAGTCGCGCGCTGCACAACCACGACGACCCAAGGCGACAACTAGCGATATGCAAACCCCGGCACTTACTGGCGAACTGGAAGACTGGAGCACCCTGAATAGCAGCATCGGCTTTCCCGAGCTGCTGATCGGCAACGGCGCGAGCCTGGCGGTATGGCGCAAGTTCGCCTACTTCTCGCTGTTCGACGAAGCGCAGACCACCCGCAATCGCCCGCTTAGCGCGACCGAGCTCAGCGTGTTCCGCGCCCTGGATACCAGCAACTTCGAGCAGGTGCTCAGCGCGCTGAAGAACAGCATCCGGGTCAATGCCGCGCTGACCATCAACTCCTCGTCGCCGCGCCATCGCTACTTCGCCATCAAGGAAGCGCTGATCCACGCCGTGCGCGCGGTGCATATCCCCTGGAGCCAGATGCAGGTCGCCAGCCTGGCACGCATCAACAGCGCGCTTAGCCAATACCAGACGGTCTATTCCGGCAATTACGACCTGCTCAACTACTGGGCCGTGATGCAGGCTCCAGAGGCGTTTGAAGAGCTGTTCAGGGGCGCGGACTCGACCTTCGATCCGGGCGACTGCCAGCGCCAGGGCAATGCCACGCGCCTGCTCTACCTGCACGGCGGCATGCACCTGGTGAAGAACATCGACGGCAGCACGCGCATCCTCAACTCATCGGAAAGCACATTGCTGGCCAGCTTCGCCATCAACCAGTTGGGCGATATCCCGCTGTTCGTCAACGAAGGCAGCAGCGCGGACAAACTCAAGGCCATCCGCAGCTGCGACTACCTGTCGTTCTGCTACAGCCAGCTGGCCCAACCCAAGGACAGGCTGTGCATCTTCGGCCATAGCCTGGCGGCCCAGGACCAGCACCTGATCCAGGCCTTGCAGCAGGCCGGATTGAAAACCCTGGCCATCTCGATCTACCCGCATAACCCGCTGTTTATCGCGCAGCAGAAGCAGCACTACGCCAGCCTGTTTGCCGAACAGCAGGTGGAGCTGCGTTTCTTCGATGCGCTAAGCCACCCGCTGGGCGACCCTGCACTGCGCATCTCAGCTACAGCTTAAGACTGGATCGCTCGTACCAAGGCCAGTTCAGCCGGAACACGACGCTGGCTGAGGTAGCGGGTGCAGCTGACGCGCAGAAACGAGGCGAAATTCACCACCTCGCCGCGGTAGTCCATCACCTCGTCATACAGCTTGGTGATCAGCTGATTGGTGGTCATGCCATCGACTTCGGCGATTTCGCGCAGGATGTCCCAGAACTGGTTTTCCAGGCGCAGGGTGGTGACCACGCCGCGGATGCGCAGCGAGCGGGCACGGGATTCGTAGAGAATCGGATCGGCTTTGACATACAGCTCGCACATGGCGGCTCACCTCCCTGAATGCGGGGCCTGACTGGCCCCAGCAGTTTATAGCGTGATCTGCGTACCGAGCAGCCCGAGGAAAGCCGCCAACCACTGCGGATGCGCCGGCCAGGCCGGGGCAGTGACCAGATTGCCCTGCACATGGGCCTGATCCACGGCGATATCCATATAGCGCCCGCCTGCAAGGGTGACTTCCGGGCCACAGGCCGGGTAAGCACTGCACTCGCGGCCTTTAAGCACGCCAGCAGCAGCGAGCAATTGCGCGCCATGGCAGACCGCTGCGATGGGCTTACCAGCCTTGTCGAAGGCCTGCACCAGCGCCAGCACCTGAGCATTCAAGCGCAGGTATTCCGGGGCGCGGCCACCGGGAATCAACAGGGCATCGTAATCTTCAGCCTTGACCTGGGCGAAATCGAAGTTGAGGGCGAAGTTGTGCCCCGGCTTCTCGCTGTAGGTCTGCTCGCCTTCAAAATCATGGATGGCGGTGCGTACGCTCTGCCCGGCGGTCTTGTCGGGGCATACCGCGTGCACCTGGTGACCGACCATCAGCAGTGCCTGAAACGGCACCATCACTTCGTAGTCTTCGACGTAGTCGCCGACCAGCATGAGAATCTTCTTCGCTGCCATGTGCCTGCTCCCTTTCTGAATTGAGAAGCACAGAGTGTTATCCCGATCAGCCAGACGCGGGTAATAACCCGGTACTACAGGGCAGATGGCGGATAGACGGTCAGCGGAAAATGGAGAAAGGCGCGTATGGCTGGGCTTCAGCAAGAAGCCCAGCGCGGTGTCTGGATTACTCCAGCACTTCCTCATCACGCAGCAGCACATAGGTGCAGCCGCTGTCGTCTTCCAGGTAGTCGTGCACATAGAACATCACGACTTCACCCAGGCCAGGCTGGGCGGCCACATAGTCACCGATGTCCACGGTGAAATGGCCCTTGGAGCCCGGCTTAGCTTCGCATTCGATGCGCGCATTGACGAACAGCTCAGGCGCGCTTTCGCCGAAATAGTCCTCGCGCTCTGCCGCATCCCAGTCGGCCGGAGCCTCGAACGGGCCGCAGAACAGCACCTTGGCATCACCCAGATCCACTTCCTCGGCTTCCGGGTCCTGTTCATCTGCGCGGTAGACGGTGCAGTCCTGCGCTTCAGGGTTTTCCAGGATGGCCAGGCGGACCGCCAGTTGTTGCTCAGTATCCATAGGGGGCATAACTATCTCCGAGCGTTTGGCGTCTAAGTTCAGGGCAAATCAAACCTGCAGTCGTCCTGCAAGTAGGGCTTCGCAGGCTATGGGCTGATGCGGTTGCAGCGCAAGCAATGAAATGCTCGCGGAACAACGCACAAAAGAATTTGCGACTTAATTTGCCGTTAAGCCTGGACACCGAAACTCGCACCCAAGTTCTCAGATGAGGTTCCTGTTATGGAGCTGCCTTGGGTGTATCACGACACTGCACTTGCACAAATTGGCCGCGAGCAGCCGCTCAGTCTCTATCTGGCCAACGCCGCCAGCCCTCGCCGAGCGGGGATTGAAGCCTTTATCGGCGAGCGCTTCGCCGCTCAGCATCAGGCGCGCATCCGCCATTTCATGCCCTGCCTGCTCAGCCTGGAAGACCGCGACGGGCAACTGCTCGGCGCGGTGGGTTTACGCAGCGCCGCCAGTGGCCCGCTGTTTCTTGAGCGCTACCTGCAGCAACCAGCCGAACAGGTGATTGGCGCGCAGCAGGTCGTCAATGCGCCGCAGCGCACACAACTGGTGGAGGTCGGCAACCTGGCGGCTGGCAGCCCTGGCGCCGCACGCCTGCTGATCGTGGCACTGACCGATCTGCTGGTGGCGCTGGGTTATCGCTGGGTGTGCTTCACCGGCACCCTGGCCCTGCTCAACAGCTTTCAGCGCCTGGGCCTGACGCCTTTGCCGCTGGGGCCGGCCAGCCCCGACTGCATGGGCGATGAACAGGCGGACTGGGGCAGCTACTACGACAACCAGCCGCAGGTGATGGCCGGCGATATCTACGCCGGCCATCAGCGTCTGCTGCAGTTGGGCGCTTACCCACGCCTGGCCCACCAAGCCTTTTATGCCCTGGAGGACATGCCCGATGTGGCCTGCCGCTGAATCATTGTTCAATCGCCTGGCCGCCCTCGGCGATGCCACTGCCCTGCGCGAAGGAGAACAACAGTTGAGCTACGCCCAACTGCTGAGCGAGGTCGCAAAACGCAGCACGCAACTGCAGCAACTCGGCGCCCGGCGGGTTGCCCTGGCCCTGGATAACGGCATCGACTGGGTGCTCTGGGACCTGGCCACCCTACATGCTGGGCTGGTCTGCGTGCCCGTGCCAGGATTCTTCTCCAGCAGCCAGCAGGCCCATGTGCTGGACAGCGCCGGTATCGACTGCCTGATCAGCGCCCAGCCGCACGCCGGCTTCGCCCAGGCCGCGCCCGGCGTACATCTGCGATCTGTAGTGCAGGCCGCGGATCTGCAGGCCGGTACCTGCAAGATCACCTACACCTCCGGCACCACCGGGCAACCCAAGGGCGTGTGCCTGGATATCGCCACGCAACTGGCAGTGGCGCAGAGCCTGGTGCAGGCCAGCGCCAGCCGCAAGGTCGAACGCCATCTGTGCGTACTGCCGCTGGCCACACTGCTGGAGAATATCGCCGGGGTTTATGCCCCCTTGCTGGCCGGCGCACAGATCGAGTTGATGCCTATGGCGCAAGTCGGCCTGCTGGGTGCCAGCCAGTTCGACCTGCCGGCTTTTCTCGGCGCATTGACCCAGGCACAGCCCAATAGCCTGATCCTGCTGCCGCAGTTGCTGCTGGCCCTGGTCAGCGCCGCCGAACGCGGCCTACAGGTGCCGAGCTGCCTGCGCTTTATCGCCGTCGGCGGTGGCCGCGTGGCCAGCCAGTTGCTACAGCGCGCCGATGCTCTGGGGCTGCCGGTATTCGAGGGCTATGGCCTGTCCGAGTGTGCGTCGGTGGTGTGCCTGAACACGCCCGAAAACCGCCGCATCGGCAGCGTCGGCCAGCCACTGCCACACCTGCAGGTGCGGCTGAGTACGGACGGCGAAGTGCTGGTCAAAGGCCCGCGCTTGCTCGGCTATCTGGGCGAGCCGTCCACCACCGAAGAATGGCTAGGCACCGGCGACCTGGGCCATTTCGACGGCAAATACCTTGTGCTGCACGGGCGCAAAAAGCACCAGTTCATCACCGCCTTCGGCCGCAACGTCAACCCGGAGTGGGTCGAGGCCGAGTTGGTGCAGCAACTACCGATTGCCCAGGCCTGGCTGCACGGCGAAGCCCTACCCGGCAACGTCGCCGTACTGGTGCCGCGCTTCCCGACTACCAGCGACAGCCAACTGGCCAAAGCCGTGGCTACCGCCAACCAATCACTGCCCGACTACGCCCGCGTGCACCACTGGCTGCGCGCCACACAGCCTTTCAGCAGCGCCAACCAGCTGGCCACCAGCAATGGTCGCCTGCGCCGCACAGCCCTGCTCAACCACTACCAGAACGCCATCGAGCAGTTGATGGCCACCGAACCTGCTACGGAGATGCCTGATGAGCTTCTATGAATCCCTGCTCGAACAAACCAGCGCTGAACGCCACTACCTGCTCGGTGCGCCGATCATTGCCCAGGCCATGGCTGGCACCGTCAGCCTGAACAGCTACGTGGCCTTTCTCACCGAGGCCTATCACCACGTTAAACACACCGTGCCCTTGCTGATGGCCTGCGGCGCGCGTTTGCCAGAACGGCTGGAGTGGTTGCGCGAAGCCATCGGCGAATACATCGAGGAAGAAACGGGCCACCAGGAATGGGTGCTCAACGACATCGCCGTGTGTGGTGCAGACAAAGAAGCAGTGCGCCACGGCACGCCCAAGCTGCCGACCGAACTGATGGTCAGCTACGTCTACGACCGCATCGCGCGGCACAACCCGGTGAGTTTCTTCGGCATGGTCAATGTGCTGGAAGGCACCAGCATTGCCTTGGCTACCCAGGTGGCCGGAGTGATTCAGGGCAAGCTGCAACTGCCGAACAAGGCCTTCAGCTACCTGAGTTCCCACGGCAGCCTGGACCTGGAACACATCGAATTCTTCAAAAAACTGATGAATCAGCTCGACAACGACGACGACAAAGCTGCCGTGGTGCACACCGCCAAAGTGGTCTATCGCCTCTACGGCGACATGTTCCGCAGCCTGCCCCTGAGTGCGTGAGGACTACCGATGAACATTGCTGAATGCCGCGCCGTCATCACCGGCGCCAGTGGCGGAATCGGCCAGGCACTGGTCGCCGCCCTACTGCTTGAAGGCGCCCAGCTGCTGCTGGTCGGCCGCCAAGCCGAAGCGTTGCAGACACTGGCTGAGGCCAACCCCGGCAAGGTCACGGTGGTGGCTGCCGATATCTGCCAACGCAGCGGCCGTGAGGCTGTGGTCGCTGCGGCACAGTGCTTCGGTGGGATCAACACGCTGATCAATGCCGCTGGGGTCAATCACTTCGGCCTGCTGGAGCAGCATGATGAAAGCGCCATCGCCGAGCTGATCGAGCTGAACGTCACCGCCACCCTGCAACTGACCCATCGCCTGCTGCCGCTGCTGCGCCAGCCAAAGCGCGCGCTGCTGGTCAACCTCGGCTCGACCTTCGGCTCCATCGGCTACCCCGGTTTCAGCGCCTACTGCGCCAGCAAGTTCGCCCTGCGCGGGTTCTCCGAGGCGCTGCGCCGCGAGCTGGCCGACACCCAGGTCAAGGTTCTCTACTTCGCTCCACGCGCCACCCGCACCAGCATGAACGCCGCCCAGGTGGTGGCCATGAATGATGAGCTGAACGTCGCCATGGACGATCCGCACAGCGTGGCCCAGCAACTGCTGGCGGCCATTCGCCATGAGCGCGAGGAACGCTACCTGGGTTGGCCGGAACAGCTGTTTGTGCGCCTCAACAGCCTGCTGCCACGCCTGGTCGACCAGGCCCTGCGCAAACAACTGCCGATTATCCAACGCTTTGCCCGCAGCAAACCCTAAGAGGACACCCCGATGAAGCTTATCCGTACCGCCGCCTGCGCCCTGCTCTGCCTGATCAGCCTGCCCAGCTTTGCCCTTAGCGAACAGGGCCAGGTGCAACTGCAAAACCTGCAAGACCGTTGGGCCGAGATCAATTACCAGCTGCCCAAGGAACAACGCGAAAAAGCCTTCGCCAGCCTCAGTGAACAGGCGCAAAAAGCCGTCGTCGCCGAGCCAAACGCCGCCGAACTGCAGATCTGGAACGGCATCATCCTCAGCACCTACGCCGGCGCCAAGGGCGGCCTGGGTGCCCTCGGCTTGGTCAAGCAGGCCAAGGCCAGCCTGGAACAGGGCCTGGCGCTGGACCCCAAGGCGCTGTCCGGCTCGGCCTACACCAGCCTCGGTAGCCTGTACTACCAGGTACCCGGCTGGCCGGTCGGCTTTGGCGATGACGAGAAAGCCGAGGCCATGCTCAAGCAGGCCCTGGCGATCAACCCAAACGGCATCGACCCCAACTACTTTTATGGCGACTACCTGGCCCGCGCCAAACGCTTTGCGGAAGCCAAGACCGCCCTGGAAAAAGCCCTACAAGCCCCTGCACGGCCCAATCGCCTGTCCGCCGACGCCGGCCGTAAAGAGGAAATTCAGGCGTTGCTGGCCAAGGTCAACGCAGAATTAGAGTAGTCTCGCCTACGCGAGCTTGAATAGAAAAAACCGGGAATCTCTGCATGCGTATTCTGCTGGTCGAAGACGACAAAGCCCTTGGCGAAGGTATTCGCACCGCTCTCAAGCCCGAGGGTTATACCGTCGACTGGGTGCAGGATGGCAGCAGTGCGCTGCACGCCCTGAGCAGCGAGAGTTTCGAGCTGGCAATTCTCGACCTCGGCCTGCCGCGCATGGACGGCCTGCAGGTGCTCAAGCACCTGCGCGCCGCCGCCAACCCGGTGCCGGTGCTGGTGCTGACGGCCCGCGACTCCACCAGCGACCGTATCGCCGGGCTGGATGCCGGCGCCGATGATTACCTAGTCAAACCCTTCGATGTCGCCGAACTCAAGGCACGCCTGCGCGCCCTGCTGCGGCGCAGTTTCAACCGCCCGCAACCAGCCCTGGAATACCGCGGCATCAGCCTCGATCCGGTCAGCCAGTCCGTCAGCTATCAGGGCCAGGCAGTCAATCTGCCGCGCAAGGAATTCCTCCTGCTGCACGAACTGCTCGCCCAACCGGGCCGGGTAATGACCCGCGACAAGCTGCAGCAGGCGCTCTATGGCTGGGATGAGGAACCGGAAAGCAACGCCCTGGAGGTGCATGTGCACCACCTGCGCAAGAAGTTCTTTGCCGAGCTGATCCGCACCGTGCGCGGCGTCGGCTACCTGGTGGATAAATAACATGCCGAAGGTGCTGCGCTCGATCCGCGCGCGCTTGCTGGTGCTGCTGCTGTCCCTGCTGAGCGTGACCCTGGGGCTGATCAGCCACAAGATTTACCGCGATGCCAGCCATGAAGTGGAAGAGCTATTCGATGCCCAGCTGGCACAGACCTCACGCATGCTCATGGGCCTAGTGCGCCATGAGCTATCCGCCTACTCGCGCCGCGATCTGCAGGCGGCGCTGGACGAAGCCCTGCTGCTGAAAAACAGCCCGCGCAACCTCGATGGCCTGCTCGGGCACGATTACGAGAGCAAGCTGGCCTTCCAGATGCTCGATGACAACGGCGAGCTGGTATTCCAGTCCGCCAGTGCACCCAAGGGCCTGCTGATGGAGATGATCACCCAGCTCGGTCTCAACCTGCCGGCCGGCGAGCAACCGCTGAGTGAACGCCTCAACCGCCTGGCCAAATACCTCAGCGGTTACCACACCCTGACCCTCGGCGAGCACCGCTGGCGGGTGTTTGTGCTGCACGACAACGTCGACCATCACTGGGTGCTGGTGGGCGAGCGCGAAGACGTGCGCGGCGAGCTATCCGGCAAGATTGCCCGGCGTACCCTACAACCGCTGCTGATCGGCCTACCGCTGCTCGCCCTGCTACTCTGGCTGGCCGTGGGGTTTGGTTTGCGACCACTGCAGCGCATGGCCGAATCAATCAAGGCACGCGCACCGGATAACCTTGCGCCGCTGACCTTCGGCCCGCTGCCGCAGGAACTGGAGCCCATGGGCGCCTCGCTCAACCGCCTGCTGATGCAGGTCAACCAGCTGCTGGATCAGGAAAAACGCTTTATTGCCGACGCCGCCCACGAACTGCGCACACCGCTGGCGGTGCTGCGCATCCACGCCCAGAACGCCCTGGAAGCCCCCGACCCGCAGGACCGCAACGATGCCCTGCGCCAGCTTGGTAGCGGCGTCGAACGCGCCACCCGCGTAGTGGCGCAGCTACTGACTCTGGCCCGTCTGGAACCCAACGTGGCGCAACTGGCCATGGGCGAACTGGATCTGCTCGGGTTTGTGCGCAACGAGTTGGCAGAACTGATTCCGCTAGCCCTGGAACGCCATCAGGAGCTCAATCTGGAAGCCGTTGAACCAGCCGACTATCAACTGCTCGCCGATGGCCCGAGCCTGGGAACACTGCTGCAGAATCTGATCAGCAATGCCGTGCAATACACCCCCGACTGTGGACGTATTCAGGTGCAGCTGGAGGCTCAGACGGATGCCATCGTGCTGCGCGTGCAGGACAGCGGCCCAGGCGTGGATGAAGCGCAGCGGGAAAAACTCTTCGAGCGTTTCTATCGGCTTGGCGACGGCCAGGGTGCGGGGCTGGGCCTGTCCATCGTGTTGCGAATAGTAGAGCTGCACCGCGCCAGCATCAGCCTGGGCGACTCGCCCCTCGGCGGCCTGGAAGTCACGGTGCGCCTGCCCAGACGTTAGTAGGCCGCTAGCGCGTACTGCCCCGGCGCAAGGCGCGCTCTTCGCGGCGCGCCTGTTGCTGCACTTCGGCCAACACCTCCTGCACATAATCGATATGCCGATTGGACAGCGCGCGGGCGTCCTCGGCGCGGCCTTCGATAATTGCCTGGTACAGCGTGCGGTGCTGTTCGATCAGCATGTCGCGGGTTTCATCACGCTGGGCGTACATACCGCCGATATTGGTCACCACGTTGCGTTTGAGCAGGTCGAACAGCCCGCGAATGGTGTGCAGCAGCACGGCGTTGTGGCTGGCCTCGGCAATCGCCAGGTGGAAGTTGGCATCGGCTGCGCCTTCTTCGGCGCGGGTCACCTTGCCGCTGCGGCTGTAGCAGTCCTGCAGCGTGGCAAAGGCATCCCCCAGACGCTGACGATCCAGTTCGGTGGCACGCTGCGCGGCATAGAAAGCGCAGGAGCCTTCCAGGGTGTGGCGAAACTCCAGCAGGTCGCGCTGGGCTTCGGGGTTGCTTTCCAGCAGGTGCAGCAGCGGGTCACTGAAGGTCGAGCCGAGGGTTTCCGCCACATAGTTGCCACCGCCATGACGGCTGACCAACAAGCCCTTGGCCGCCAGCTTCTGGATCGCTTCACGCAGTGAGGGCCGGGAGACGCCGAACTGTTCGGCCAGCACCCGTTCCGCTGGCAAGCGTTCGCCGGCCTTGAGCGTGCCTTCGAGGATCATGGTTTCCAGTTGGCTGACGATATCGTCCGACAAACGGCGCTGCCGCACCGAACCTACTTCCATTATCCGCACTCCATTGGTTTGACCACCTGCCATGGGCCTTTGCGGCCCGCTGCTGGCAAGCCTATCGCCGCCTCCCCAACCTCGCAAGGCGAAGCCTTACTACCAAAGTCGTAAGGCAGCTAATTGACAGGCTAGAGGCCGCACTTCTACCCTGACGACGCAATCTTGTAAATTGGTATTACCAATTACCCAAACTAAAACAATTCCAAGAATCCAACGAGGTCTCCCCATGCCGGCTCTATTGCTTACCCCCGCCGCAGCGCTGCATTCCGATGCGCCCCCGCATTCACCCATGCGCATCGCGCAGCGTTAAGGAGAGACCACCATGTCGACAGGTCTTCTTGCTCTACTGGCCTTTGCCCCGATCCTGCTGGCCGCCGTGCTGCTGATCGGCCTGCGCTGGCCGGCCAAACATGCCATGCCCCTGGTTTACCTGCTTACCGCCGGTGTGGCGCTGTTTGCCTGGGACATGAGCTTCAATCGCGTACTGGCTTCCACCGTGCAGGGACTGCTGATCACCCTCGGTTTGCTGTGGATCATCTTCGGCGCGATTCTGCTGCTCAACACCCTCAAGCATTCCGGCGGCATCACCGCGATTCGCGCCGGTTTTGCCACCATCAGCCCGGATCGACGCATTCAGGCGATCATCATCGCCTGGCTGTTCGGCTGCTTTATCGAGGGCGCGTCCGGCTTCGGCACACCCGCCGCCATCGCCGCACCGCTGCTGGTGGCCATCGGCTTCCCAGCCATGGCTGCAGTAATGCTCGGCATGCTGGTGCAGAGCACGCCGGTGTCCTTCGGCGCGGTGGGTACACCGATCATCGTCGGCATCAACACCGGCCTGGACTCGGCCACCATCGGCGCGCAGTTGGTTGAACAGGGTTCGTCCTGGGCGCAGTTTCTGCAGCTGATCACCAGCGAAGTAGCGATCATCCACGCCATTGTCGGCACCGTAATGCCGCTGGTGATGGTGCTGATGCTGACGCGTTTCTTCGGCACCGAGAAAAGCTGGAAAGCCGGTTTTGAAGTACTGCCGTTTGCCATCTTCGCCGGCCTGGCCTTTACCGTGCCTTACGCGTTGACCGGGGTATTCCTCGGCCCTGAATTTCCATCGTTGGGCGGCGGTTTGATTGGTCTGGCAATTGTCACCAGCGCCGCACGCATGGGTTTTCTGCTGCCAAAAACCACCTGGGATTTCGCCCCGGCGGATAAGTGGCCCGCTGAGTGGCTGGGCACCGTGGAAATGAAGCTCGACCAACTCACCGCCAAACCAATGAGTGCCCTGCGCGCCTGGCTGCCCTATGTGCTGGTCGGCGTGCTGCTGGTGATCAGCCGGGTATTCCCCGAGGTGAGCGCCGCGCTGAAAGCGGTGATGCTGAACTTCCCTGACCTGCTCGGCGAAACAGGTATCGGCGCCAACTTCCAACCGCTGTACCTGCCGGGCGGGATTCTGGTGGCCGTGGTCATCGCCACGTTCTTCTTCCATGGTATGAAACTGCGCGAGCTGGGCAGCGCAGTGAAGGAGTCGTCCAGCGTGCTGCTGAGCGCCGGCTTTGTGCTGCTGTTTACCGTGCCGATGGTGCGCATCCTGATCAACTCCGGGGTTAACGCCGCCGAACTGTCGAGCATGCCGATCCTGATGGCGCGCTGGGTGGCCGATAGCGTGGGCGGCATCTACCCGCTGCTGGCGCCGAGCGTGGGTGCCCTGGGCGCCTTTATTGCCGGCTCCAACACCGTCAGCAATATGATGTTCAGCCAGTTCCAGTTCGGCGTAGCCAGCAGCCTGGGCATTTCCAGCGCGCTGATTGTCGCGGTGCAAGCGATCGGCGCTGCAGCCGGCAATATGGTGGCGATCCACAACGTCGTCGCCGCTTCGGCCACCGTGGGCCTGCTGGGCCGTGAGGGCAGCATCCTGCGCAAGACCGTCTGGCCTACCCTGTACTACGTGCTGTTTACCGGCCTGATCGCACTGTTCGCGGTGTATGTGCTTGGCGTTAGCGACCCGCTAATGGCGAGCTGATACACGCCACACTGCGCGCCGCCCGAACGGCGCGCATTGGCGTTTTGCTGCAAACCCTTTTTCCTGCTTGGGTGACTCCATGATCATTTCTGCCTCCACCGACTACCGCGCCGCCGCCCAACGCCGGCTGCCGCCGTTTCTGTTTCACTACATCGACGGCGGCGCCTACGCCGAGCACACGCTCAAACGCAATGTCGCCGACCTGGCGGACATTGCCCTGCGCCAGCGCGTGCTGCGCAATATGTCGGAGCTGAGTCTGGAAACCCGTCTGCTGGGTGAGACCCTGAGCATGCCGGTGGCCCTGGCCCCGGTTGGCCTGACCGGCATGTACGCCCGCCGTGGCGAAGTGCAGGCCGCCAAGGCCGCCGCCGCCAAGGGCATCCCCTTTACCCTGTCCACCGTTTCGGTGTGCCCGATTGAAGAAGTCGCGCCGGCCATCGACCGGCCGATGTGGTTTCAGCTGTATGTGCTGAAAGACCGCGGTTTTATGAAAAACGCCCTGGAGCGCGCCAAGGCCGCAGGCGTCACCACCCTGGTGTTTACCGTGGACATGCCGGTGCCCGGCGCACGCTACCGCGATGCCCACTCCGGCATGAGCGGGCCGAACGCGCCGCTGCGGCGCATGCTGCAAGCCATGACCCACCCACGCTGGGCCTGGGATGTCGGCCTGCTCGGCAAGCCCCATGACCTGGGCAATATCTCTGCCTACCGTGGCAACCCCACGGGCCTGGCCGATTACATCGGCTGGCTGGGCAACAATTTCGACCCCTCGATTTGCTGGAAGGACCTGGAGTGGATTCGTGAGTTCTGGGACGGCCCGATGGTCATCAAGGGCATCCTCGACCCGCAGGATGCCAAGGACGCAGTGAGCTTCGGTGCCGACGGCATCGTCGTGTCCAACCACGGCGGCCGCCAACTCGATGGCGTGATGTCCAGCGCCCGCGCCCTGCCGGCGATTGCCGACGCGGTAAAAGGCCAGCTTGCAATTCTCGCCGACTCCGGCATCCGCACCGGCCTGGACGTGGTGCGCATGATCGCCCTCGGCGCGGACACAGTGATGCTCGGCCGCGCCTTTATCTACGCCCTGGCCGCCGACGGTGGCGCGGGAGTAAGCAACCTGCTGGATCTGATCGAGAAGGAAATGCGCGTGGCCATGGTGCTGACCGGCGCCAAATCGATCAGCGAGATCAATGCCGATTCGCTGGTGCGTGAACTGCACCACGCCGCGTCCTGACGCCGCCCCTGACTTCCGGAGTCTGCATGAGCCTGCCCAGCGCCTTTCTCACCGCCGTCGAACGCCTGATCCCTGCCGAGCGCCGTTTCGACGACCCGCTGTCGACCTTGGCCTTTGGTACCGATGCCAGCTTCTACCGGCTGATCCCCAAACTGGTGGTACGCGTCGAGGCGGAGCTGGAAGTGGTTGACCTGCTCAAACTGGCCAGCGCGCATCATGTGCCAGTGACCTTCCGCGCCGCCGGCACCAGCCTGTCCGGCCAGGCCATCAGCGACTCGGTGCTGATCGTGTTGGGCGATAACTGGAACGGCCGCGAAGTCCGCGGCCAAGGCAGCCAGATCCGCCTGCAACCGGGCGTGATTGGCGCCCAGGCAAATGCCGTGCTGGCCCCCTTCCAACGCAAGATCGGTCCTGATCCGGCGTCGATCAACGCCTGCAAAATCGGCGGCATCGTCGCCAATAACGCCAGCGGCATGTGCTGCGGCACCGCGCAAAACAGCTACCACACCCTGGCCGGCATCCGCCTGGTGCTGGCCGATGGCACGGTGCTGGACACCGAAGACCCGCTAAGTGTTACGCGCTTTTTCGCCACCCACGCCGACCTGCTGGCGCAACTGAACGAGCTGGGCAAACAGACCCGCGCCAACAGCGCGCTGGCGGCCAAGATTCGCCACAAATACCGCCTGAAAAACACCACCGGCCTGTCGCTAAACGCCCTGGTGGACTTCGACCAGCCGCTGGATATCCTCAGCCACCTGCTGGTCGGCTCCGAGGGCACTCTGGGCTTTATCAGCGCGGTGACCTACAACACCGTGCCCGACCACCCGCACAAGGCCAGCGCACTGCTGGTGTTCCCCGACGTGGAGAGCTGCTGCCGCGCGGTGACCCTGCTCAAGCTGCAGCCGGTGTCCGCCGTGGAACTGCTGGACCGCCGCAGCCTGCGCTCGGTGCAAGACAAACCCGGCATGCCGGAATGGGTCAAGGGTTTGTCCGACAGCGCCTGCGCCCTGCTGATCGAGTCCCGCGCCGCCAGCCAGAGCCTGCTGCATGAACAACTGCAGCTGATCATGGCCTCCATCGCCCACTTCCCCCTGGAAAAGCAGGTGGATTTCAGCGAAGACCCGACCGTCTACAACCTGCTGTGGAAGATCCGCAAGGACACCTTCCCCGCCGTTGGTGCGGTTCGCCAGACCGGCACCACGGTGATTATCGAAGACGTGACCTTCCCCATCGAACAGTTGGCCGAGGGGGTCAACCGACTGCTCGCGCTGTTCGACAAACACGGCTACGACGAGGCGATCATTTTCGGCCATGCACTGGAAGGCAACCTGCACTTTGTATTTACCCAGGCCTTCGAAACGCCTGAACAGATTGCCCGCTACTCGGCCTTTATGGACGATGTGGCGCAGCTGGTGGCCGTGGAGTTCGGCGGCTCGCTCAAGGCCGAACACGGCACCGGGCGCAATATGGCGCCCTTTGTCGAACTGGAATGGGGCACTGACGCCTACCAGCTGATGTGGCAGATCAAGCGCCTGCTTGATCCCCAGGGCATTCTCAACCCGGATGTGATCCTTTCCGAAGACCGTGACATCCACCTGAAAAACCTCAAGCCACTGCCGGCCGCCGACGAAATCGTCGACAAGTGCATCGAGTGCGGTTTCTGCGAGCCAGTGTGCCCGTCCAAAGGACTGACCCTGAGCCCACGCCAGCGCATCGTGATCTGGCGCGATATCCAGGCGAAAAAACGTGCCGGCATCGACACCCGCGAGCTGGAAGCGGCCTATCAGTACCAGGGCATCGACACCTGCGCCGCCACCGGCCTGTGCGCCCAACGCTGCCCAGTGGGCATCAACACCGGCGATCTGGTACGCCAGTTGCGCGGCCGCGACGCCAACAGCCCGCGCAGCGCCGACTGGCTGGCCAACAACTTCCGCCGCGCCATGCAGGCCGCGCGGATGATGCTGCATGTGGCCAACGGCGCACGCATGGTCATGGGTGCGCCGCTGCTTAGCCGCACCTCGGCGGCGCTGAGCAAGGCCAGCCAGGGCAAACTGCCGCAGTGGACGCCGGCCATGCCGCAACCACTGCAGCGTCTGCAACTGCCCAAAACGAATGACGATAAGCGGCCACGGGTGGTCTATCTGGCCGCTTGTGTATCCCGCGCCATGGGTCCGGCGGCCGACGACAGCGAACAGCTACCGCTTCTCGACAAGACCCGCGCGCTGCTGGAGAAAGGCGGCTTTCAAGTGGTGTTCCCGGATGATCTGGACAACCTCTGCTGCGGCCAGCCCTTTGCCTCCAAGGGCTACGGCGAGCAGGCCGAACGCAAGAAACAGGAACTGATCGACGCGCTGCTTAAGGCCAGCCGTGGCGGCCTCGACCCGATCTACTGCGACACCAGCCCCTGCACCCTAAGGCTGATTCAGGACAGCCTAGACGCCAGATTGAAACTGCATGACCCGGTGAAATTTATCCGCGAGCAGTTACTCGACCGCCTGCACATCACCCCACAGGACAAACCGGTGGCCGTGCATGTCACCTGCAGTACCCAGCACCTGGGCGAGGCCCAGGGGCTGATCGATATCGTCCGCCGCTGCACCTCGGAGGTGGTGATTCCCGAAGGTATCCACTGCTGCGGCTTTGCCGGCGACAAGGGCTTTACCACCCCGGAGCTGAACGACTACGCCCTGCGCAGCCTGAAATCCGTCGTGCAGTACTGTGAGGAAGGCATCAGCACCAGCCGTACCTGCGAAATCGGCCTTAGCCAGCATGGCGGCATTGATTATCACGGGCTGGTCTATCTGGTGGACCGGGTCAGCAGCGCCCGCACCTAAATACACTCTCTAATCAGCACCCCCCGCCCACCACGGGGGCTCGGCCATGGCCGCACAGGATGTTGCGCAGCTCTGGTTCCATGCATCGCCCAGCGATAGCACCGGCTTTCTGCCCCTCACCTAACTAGCAGTACAGGTGGTAAGGCTAAAAAAACCTGAACTCGGCTCAACCCCTTCGGGTCATCTACTGTGAGCCCAGTAAATGGGCTCAGTACCTTTCTCGGTGGCTCTGCTTGTGCTCATCACAAACGTGCCCCGAACACTAAAAAACAGCTAATAACCGAAGGACATTCCAATGAAAGGATTATCCCTGTGTAGCATTGTCGCCATCGCCGTGCTGGCTTCACCGGCTTTTGCCGAAGACACCTGCACCCTCGGCCTGCAGCAACTCTCGGACAACAAGGCAGCACTCACAACCATGGCCTCGCCCCTCAAGGAGCAAGTCGAAGAGCACATGAAGTCCGCTGAAGAGGCCCAACGTATAGGCGACAACGAAACCTGCGGCACTCATGCAGAAAAAGCCCTGCAGCTGCTGCAAAGCCCTAGTAAGGATGGCGGTTCCGAAGCGGATTGAATCGCGGCTGAAACAGGGGCTGACCGAGCCGACTGCCACGCTTGTCGGTAAACAGCCCCGCCACCCATAGCTTTTCTGCACATTAGCGCCACGCCTTCTAGAGTTAACTCTTCATCCTAGAAAGGAGATTGCCATGCATCGTTTCGCTGCTTTCCTCACCGCTGCGCTGTTCAGCACCTCGCTCTGGGCCATGCACTGCCCGGCGGATATGGCCAAGATCGATGGACTGCTAAAAACCGACCCTCCGAGCGATGCCACAGTACTCGCGCAAGTACAAAAGCTACGCGCCGAAGGCGAAACCCTGCACAAGGCAGGCAATCACGGCGAGTCGGTCAAGGTACTGGGCGAAGCCCTGCAATTGCTCGAAGCCAGCGAATAGTCCGAGCAGGCTGAACGCCTTCGGCAGAACGGCCGAAGGCGCTGCTAAAGCGCCTGCCCCAGCAGGCTAAGCGCCACGCGGCGCACCTGGGCCAGATCAATCGGTTTGGCCAGGCAGGCCTGGGCGCCGCGCCGACGTGCTTCGGCAAACACCGCATCATCCGCAGCCGCACTGATCACCAACACCGGCACGGCCTGCAGACGTGGGTTGAGGCGCATGGCATCGAGTACCTGCATCCCGTCGCCATCGGGCAGATCCAGATCAAGCAACAACAGGGTCGGCGTGCATTGCTCCAGCTCAGCCAGCGCCCGCTGTACCGAGCCGGCGCCACGCACCTCGGCAAATTCACGCAGGGCTTCCTGAACCACTTTGAGGCAGGCCGGGTGATCCTCCACGCACAACACCTCGGCCAACTGCTTGGGTTGCGCCGACACCAGCTCGACATTCGGTGCATCCTGCGCTGCCGGTGCAGCAGCGCCGGGCAGGTCGATCCAGAAGCGGCTGCCCGTGCCGGCGCTGCTGCTAAAGCCCATCTCACCGGCCATCAAGGTGGCCAGCTCACGGCACAACACCAAACCGATCCCCGTGCCGGGAATGCTGGAATTCTCCCGGCCCAGGCGCTGGAATGGCTGAAACAGATTGGCCTGCTGCTCGGCCGTCAGCCCTGCGCCATTGTCTTCGACCCACAGCCTCACGCAGTTCGAGCGCACCTCATAGCCCATACGAATCAGGCCCTGCGGGCTGTTGTACTTGATCGCGTTGGACAGCAGGTTGAGCACCACCTGGCGCACCCGGCGCATATCCGCCTGCACATACAGGCCGGCATCGGCTTCGGCCAGCACTTGCAGCTGCAACTGGCGTTGCTGCACTTCGGGTTGCACCAGCTCGGCGCAGCCATGCAACAACGCGCCGACTTCCACCGGCTGCAATTTGAGCTGCTGGCGGCGGCTCTCGATGCTCGACAGATCGAGAATGTCGTCCACCAGTGACGTCAGATGACGGCTGGCATTAACGATCTCACGGGCGTAATCGGCTTCCAGCTTGGCCTCGGGCTTGTCCTGCGCCTCCATCTCGATCAACTGGCCAAAGCCGTAAATCGCATTAAGCGGCGTGCGCAGTTCGTGGCTCATGCTCGATAGAAAGCGGCTCTTGGCCTGGCTGGCGGCCTGGGCGTCCAGGCTCGCGCGGCGCAGGTCTTCCTGCACCTGCTTGAGCCGCGTGATATCCACATGGGTACCCGCAACACGCAGTGCTCTGCCATCACTATCGCGCTCCAGTACCTTGCCGCGGCTAAGCAGCCAGACGTATTGGCCATGGGCATCGGCATAGCGGTATTCCGCCTCGAAACGGTCCTCGCCACTGCTGGCAAACAGCTGCCGCAGATGACGAATGCGCTCCAGATCATTGGGGTGCACGCGTTGGTTGAACTCGCTGAAACTCATATTCGCGTGAGGCAGGCCGAAGCGTTTCAGGAAGCGCTCGCTGAGGGTGATGCTCATGCTCTCCGCCTCGACCTCCCAGAGGCTTTCCGTGGTGCTTTCCAGTACCAGCTGGAGAATTCGCTGCGCTTCCACACGCTGCACTTCACTGGCCTGCAACTGCTCGCCGGTGTGCTGCACCGCCTCCGCCATGCTCACCAGTTCGCGGATCTGGCTGTCCGGCGCGCTGGGCTGATAGTTGCCCTGCCCCAGCTCGCGCATCATTCCGACAATCCCATCAATCGGCCGCACCAGCTGCTCGCTCAAACGCCGCGAGCGCAGCCACATCAGGGCAAAGAACAGCAGGTAGAACAGCGCCAGGCCGACGATCAGCAGGTAGCCGATATGCAGGTAGCGCTCGGCCAGGCGATTGGTCTCGCTGAAGATGTGTTCCTCATCCACCACCAGCAGCAGTTGCCAGCCGGTCTGCGGAATCTCGCTCCAGGCGATCAGCTGCTTGCGCCCGCCCAGCACCACTTCCTGCACATTGCCCTGCCCGGTCGCCATGGCCTGTAACAACGGCTGCATTTCCGCGCGTTTGGCCAGGCTGAAGTCCTCGGGCTTGAGCACCTCGCGGCGCACCGCTTCGGCATAGGAATATGCGGTCAGCTCGCGCAGGCCGAAATCCTCTTCGCCGGCACTCGGCAGGGCCATGATGTTGTGATCGCGGCTAACCAACATGGCATAGCCTTGCCAGGGCACATCCAGTTCGCCGATCTCACCGAGCATCTGCCCGACCGTGATATCCAGGCCCACCACCCCTTCGAGGAAATCGCCGCGATAGACCGGCGCTACCGCCGACATCATCCAGCCCATGCCTGCCGGGTCCAGATAAACGTCGGTCCAGGCCACCTTGCGCTCAGGGTTGTGTTTGGCGTCGGCCAGGTAATAGAAGTTGTAATCGGGTATCACCATGTCATGGGGATACTGCTCGGGCGTCATAAAGAAGGGATAGATGCGGTTGTAACTGTCCCAGGTATTGAAATAGGCCGCCGCTACCCGTGGGTTAGCCGCCTGGATTGAGCGCATAAGAGGATCGAGCTGCGACAGGCGCAGGGCCTTGGCGTGATCCTGCTGGGCCAGCGGTGTGCTGTTGGCATAAAAGGACGCCGCCCGGCCATCATCGCTACGGCTGTAGAACACGCCGTTTTCAGTCAGCGCATGGCGCTGGCTCTCCAGCGCATCGGGCTCAAACGTGCGGTTATCCAGAGCATTGAGCGCCGCATCACGGAAGATCTGTACCTGCGCCTCCACGGAACGTAGGCGGCCATCAATCACCTGGCCTTCACGGGCCACCGCCGCAGACAGGTCATCCAGAGCGCTTTGCTGCAAATGCTCGATCTGCGCATCGCGAATCGCCGCGTTGCTCAGCAGGTACACAGTGATCAACACAGACTCGACCAGAATCAGCGGAATCAGGGCACTCTGCACAAAAGCGCGCCAGATCCACTGACGCAAAGGGTAACGCGACGCGCGCGGCATACGAGGGGTCTCATCCAAAAGACATAGCGAATGTGCAGGATGCAATCATAGCCGGCAAGCCCCATTAGCGTCCGCCAGGCAATTGCCGGGTCGACGCTGTGGAACCTTTGGCGTAAACTCGCGTCCCAGTACCAGCAACAAAAGTTTCGGGGCCGATTAGGATTCGACGCCGGTAGCGAAGCTCTAGGTGCATGCCGACTTGGTAACAGAAGTCGTAAATCCACTGTTGCAACTTTCTATAGTTGCCAATGACGAAAACTACGAGGGCTACGCTCTCGCTGCGTAAGCAGCGCGACTAGTCCTTCTGGTAGCTTCGGCTCCAGCGATCACTAGGGGATGCCTGTAAACCTGAAGTGATTGTCATGCAGAACAGGATCGCCGCGTAGTACGTTGTGGACAAAGTGGCTAAAACTTACACAACTCGTCCAAAGCACCCTGCCCGTCGGGCGGCTGCGGATTAACTCAGTAGACACGGCTAAGCATGTAGTACCGAAAGTGGAGAACTGGCGGACGGGGGTTCAAATCCCCCCGGCTCCACCAATTACGAGGTTAAGTCTTTGATTTTAAAGACTTAATTTGAAAGGGGTTCAAACCGAGTCTGGAAATTTCTCAGGAAATTCCACTATGACGAGGTTGAACCCCATGCAACACCTAGCTCATTACCTATACCGCGATAAAAACAATCAGCTGACTTTTAGGCTGATCCTGCCCCGCCTGCTCCAGCAGCGCTTCCCTTACGCGTCTCGTGAAATTCGCTGGTCACTCGATGGGATTGCCGTTGATGAAGCCCGCGATCTTGCCCTTGATCTCGCTGAACGCATCCGCCGACTGCGCTTTCGCCTGGGCGAAATCAAAACTACGGAAGGCCTCCAGCAAGAACTGGCGCGCATCCGCGACTCGATTGCTCCTCTAAGCAGAAAGCCCGAAGTCCAACCCGCGCCTGTACCTGCTCCAAAAAGCTCGCAGATCGCCTGCCCCGTTCAAGACCTGACCCTGGCCATTGGGCGCATGCGCTATGAGCAGTTGCGTCAGACGCCCACCTTCCTTCTGCGCGAACAGCACCAGTTCACCCTGCAAGTGCCTCTCCCGGACCTGCTCGGCGCCGCCTATCCCCTGCTGTTGAAAACCCAGGTGTTTGAGCTGCACACGCTTAATCCCGAGGAAGCCCAGCAACGTGCCGCGTTCGTGCTGCAAGGCCTGGCAGAATTGACTCAGTTGCTGGAGCAGCACCTGCATCGCAGCGAATGGTTCCCGCTGTACCAAGCCAGCTTTCATCTAGAGGCTCTGCGCCGCTACCTGCTCCCTGAGCACGGTTTGCATTTTCGGCACAACCCACGCTGGCTGGCTCTACGCCCACTCGATCTGCGTGAGCGCGACCATGAGTTTCTGCGCAAACTAGACAATCCTGCCGGTGCCAGTAACGCCCCTCACTGCTTGCATCCTGCAACCGCAACACCCCACCTGTTCAGCGTGGACATGCCCGCGTTGCTGCGCAGTCAGTATCCTCAACTGCCTGACCGCCTGGCGTTCGAGTTGCATACGCATGATCTGCATGAGGCCATCCTGAAATCCGGCTTCGTCTTGGAGCGTTTCGACTGGCTATGCGGGCTCATTCTTCAAGGCCAGCAATTCGGTAGCGGTATACCAAGCCTTAACGAGTTGCGGATTCACGTCGAAGCCATACGAGCGCGCCTACGCCCGGACGGAGACGTACCGCTTCCGCCAGGCCAAACGCCACCAACGACTCCCACGCCTGGCAGTGATGACGGCTGGACGCTGCCGACCACTGGTCAGGATGCAAGTCCCGCGAATCCACTGGGTGCTTTGTTCGCCGGAGGTCAGCAGCCGCGTAACGAGCAATCACCCGAGGCACGCATGACTATTCAGCAGCTTCTGGAGCGTTACAGACGCGACCAGGAACTGACCGGGCAATGGTCACATCAAGGAACGCGGTTCCTGAATTGTGCTCGCCTCGAAGTCGTCTGTGAGTTGCTGGGGCCATTGCGCCCCCTTCACTCCGTAACGACCGAAGACTTTCGGAATTTGCGAACGGTTCTGATGATGTATCCACGCAACCGACGGCAACTCAGTGAACTCAATAGCACCCCGATCCACGTCCTAATTGAGCAAGGCGGCTACGAGGCCATCCACGCTAAGACAGCGAAGAAGTATTTCGATCTAGCCCGCGCCATGTTTCGCTTTGCTTTTGAGAATGAGTGGATCGCCCGCGATATAGCTGGGCCAGTACGTTTAAAGGAAAAGGCACGCAAGCGCAGTACCCGCGTGCGACGCGCCTATACGCAGAGCGAGCTCAAGCAGATGCTCAACGGCCCGGTATACACCACCGAAAAAGTGCCGCGCTGGCGGATGGACAACTTCAAATTCTGGTTGCCATTACTCGGCCTGTTCACCGGCTCCAGGCTGAACGAGCTATGCCAACTGACCCTCGAAGATATCTATCAAACACCGGAAAGTGTCTGGGTAATCAGTCATAACCTGAACCATCCCCACAAACTGCTGAAAAACAACAGCAGTGTTCGCGATATTCCGCTGCACTCTGTGTTGCTAGAGAAAGGGTTTCTCGCGTTTGTTGCGCAACGCCGAGCGGTTGTAGCATCAACCAAAGAGCTGCTATTCCCGGAGATGCGTGCCGATATCCGGCGCGCGCACAGTCACATTGCCTCACGCTGGTTTTGCGGTGACCCGCAGCGAGCAGGTTACTTACAGCAGTGCGGTTTTCCTCGGCTGAACGGACTGAGTTTTCACTCATTGCGGCATACGTTTATCAACCAGCTGCGCCAGACCGGCATAGATCAACCGCGCATCCAAGCGCTAACAGGACATAGCAATAACTCCACCACCGCAGAGTACGGTGATGACTACAACATCGAGATTAAGCAGCAAACCGTTGAGATGCTGCGCTTCAACATCGACCTCAGCCACATTGATTCTGAGCGTTTTCAACAGCTGCAGAATAAAGGACACCGCCCAGGGCGGCCGAGCCGCGCTGCAGAGCCAAGTCGCGCTCGTCGCACATCGACCGCGACTGAAGCGAACGATGCCGGGACACTAATCGAGTGGCTCAAGCATCAACAGTCAGAACTTCCGCTGACCTAGCGCTCCCTTTCAACAACTGTGTCGAAGACCTCACAGGGAAATCGAAACCTCGAGTGCCCCGTGAGTAGAACAAAGCCTAAAACAACCTCAGACAAAAAAAACAACAAACACTTGACTTTCCTACAACTTACGGCAACCGGAGGTTATAGGGAAGTCAATATATACAACTAAAAATAAAATTCAACCAAGCACTTGACGAAACTGAAACCAGCAATATATTCGAGCACAAGCTTAGATTAACTAAGCCCGCCCACTAAGTGTGTCTCCCAGGGGCTTGGCTGTGGAGAACTTTGGAATATTAATGCAATGCACAAACACCCTAACACTTACCCTACCGCAATACTCCGGCGTTAATCCTTCACTTGTAGCTGAAGCGCTGCAAAATCTGCTCAACTGCCCTGCACAATTGAATACCGTACTCGGCAATTCAACTGCCTATTCTGATAAAACCACCACTCGTTCACTTACGCTTCAACAAGCCGCTGAAAGAATGGTCCGGGATTTTTCGGCCAAAGGCACCTGGTCCCACGGAACCGCATACAAAAACACTTCCCAGCTCACTCAGATCATTTCTTTTCTAGGAACGGATCGCCCCGTTGACTCGCTCAACATAGCTGACCTCACTGCACTCCAAGAATCGCTTAACTACAAGAAGAAAAACACCCAGACACTAGTCTCGCTTGACGAAATTCACCTTCAGCCAATAGACCTGGATGAGCTTGTAGGTGGAGAAACAGCTCATCGTTATTTCAATCTGTTTAAGCGATTCATTAACTATTGCGTGAAGTCTAAATTCATAGCGAGCTTGCCACTTCATGAAGTTACGCTTCCACGCCAATCAGCGATGCAGTCTAGCTACAAGACATTCTCCCCACTCGAGCTCGAGGGCGTCTTCCAGAGCCGCGTTTACACCACTGAGGACACGGCAAAATTTAGATGGACACCATTTAGTTACTGCTTCTGGCTCCCTTTGCTAGCCGTATTTACGGGTGCCCGCCCAGGAGAGCTTTGCCAGCTCTACGCAGGAGACATATATAGAAACTCCGGCATTCCGGTCATGCGCATTACAAATGAAGGGCCAGAGCAACGACTTAAGACACCGTTTAGTGGCCGAGAAATTCCGATTCACCCAAAACTGATTGAGATCGGGTTTCTTGATTTTGTAGCGATGCGGCTAAAAGAAGGCGGGCGATATCGACCACTTTTTCCGGAACTGCCATACGACAAAAAGCATGGTTTCGCACGTACCGCATCACGCTGGTTCAGTGGTCAAGGTGCAAACGATCACGGCTATCTTCCAGAATGCGGATTCTATAAAGGGGAAGGCGCTTGCCTGTATAGTTTTCGTCATACATTCGTCGATATGCTACGCAACAAGCTTGGCGTACAAGAAATGATGATCAAGAAATTGGTTGGTCACGGAACACGGCATGACACGACCATAAACTACGGGACGGGATTCTCGCTGATACAGCGACAAGAAATAATTGCAAAGGTAAATATCGATGTCGATATATCCCACATTGCTTGGGAAAACTATCAACGCCTGCAACAGCGTAAGCCGCATTGTCATAAAGAAAAACGCAAAGCACTTACCTTGCGAACTCGCTAATCGGCTCGCCTCGTTCAGTACCTACTTGGGCGAGGCGGCTTGCGCTACTCCTGCCGTTCTACTAATTGCTTTTCCTCGCTACCCAATCAGTCCCGGTTAGCAAACTTTCAGGGACGGATGGCACTTGGGGTAGGTTTTGGAATTCGGCGGCGGTCAGGCAATGATCGTTGGTGATCTCTGATTGAACTATCAGATCATTCATCGCGTGTACTGAAATACGGCGTCGGCAGCGGAGTTTCGGTGCCCAAACTGTCAGCCCAGGCCTGTACCGCTTGGTTGTCGATCACGCGACAAGCACCCTCTGGCAAGGCCTGGAGGGTCTGATCAAACCTTTCCTACTCCAACGACATAGCGCTCCAAGTCGGCTTACTCACCCGTACCTGTCGTTTTGTTATTCCGGTGCTCGACCAGCACCTCGAACCGATCAGGGGGATGCGGCGTTTTAGTTAGCACCAGGCAGCGCGTCGTGCCCACGTACTCCTCGGCCAGATACAGAACATCGCCAATTCCGACCCCAAGTTGCAAAAGCAGGTCGTCAGGCAATGGGACGATCAGGCTACCGTCTTCATCCTGCTCAACTTTCACCGTCCAGGTCATGCCTCCTCACCTCGCTTGTACGCCGATAGAAAGTAGCGTCCGCGGGGGGAGATGACGGCGAGCCCTCGCCAACAAGTCTCACGGCACAGGCTTAAAAGATAGCAGAAAGCCGATCATATGTATGATGATACCCCTGCGCTCTCCTGCTCAGAAATTGAGCATAAGCAGTTGAAAACCCAGGTCAGTTTTCAGCCGACAGAGTAGCCTCTACTGGTCGGATATCAGTCAGCGGCAACACCAGCGGCTGGGCGCTGTCTCCCCGAGGCGGCCGTTTACGACCGGGACAAATCGGCCAGGAGCGGGGGTAGTCCACTCCAATGTTTAGGGTGTCTACGAAACCGGGAGCGATTCAGTACCCACCTGAATGGCAGAAGTCAGCGCTTGTCGGACTCGGCCAATTGCGCGAGAGTTATGCATCCTTCGCTCGTGATAAATCCCGTCTCCTCCGCCTCCGCCGGCAGCATGTATAGAACGTCGAGCGGTAGCTCCTTTCCTGCAAGTCTTAATTCCGCCTTCAGTCGGGACAGAGGCACGTCAGGCGGGCCAACGATCAAAATGTCGAAATCGCTGCCCACACCGAACAGCGAAGAGCCAAACATGAAGGATTCAAACTCCCGCAGGGACTCGCAGGATTTAAGTAGGTATCTCGCGACTTCACGTGCCGTCATCAAAGGTTCCGCAACAGCACCTTTAACTCGTCCCATTTCATTACCTCGCATCCAAGGCCCCGCCCTGCTTCGATGGCATTCTGAGTGGGATGCCCGTTGGGATTGATGCTCCAGGCAATATCGATGGGGCCGAACCGATCCCAGAAGGTGCGAATGGCATCGGCTGTCGGGTCGTACTCCATAATCATGCCTACCCGGAAGGTGCGCCCACTGGCGAGCGTCATCGTGAAGACGCGATCAAACTCTCTATCGAGGTTCGTAACGGATCTAATTTGCCTGATGAGCCGGTACGCGAAGAAGTAGTCCTTATGGGCAGCAGTCTTTACGTCGCCTGTGTAAATGGCGGAACCGAGTGTGCCGGCGCTTCCCCAACCTATTGTGTTGCTTTCTAAATATTTGATCGCGCCGCCTTCCCAGACACACTCCTTTCGATATCCGCATAGGAAATCCATGTCGGGAAAATCCGCATGGTATTGCATCGCTAATTCGGCGTTGATCGTGTAGGCGGCCGAGATAACCGCAACTACGTCGGGTCGCTCAGGCATCGTGATCCTGATAGCGTCATCGCGGACATGCTGTGCCGACGCCGCTCCGTGAGTTGCCCAAATGTTTTTAAGTGCGTAGTTCACCTGCCAGTTCATGCGAAGATTCCATCCATTTCTTCGGGATAGCGGATAGCGCCGCCGGCGACACCACAAACGTGACGTTCTGAGAGGCCTCGAACATGTTCTTGATATCGGGCGAATGTTTGTCGCTCAACTTCCGTCATGTGGTGCAGGTTTGCCTTGATGATGGCTTGAATGCGGAAATGGTTAGGCAGAATGACACCTCGCATCCTCTGCACCCACGTCTTAGCCGCTTCAGATTCCGGATCGTACTCGAAGCTCGATCCATCGGAGGGCGCGAACTCCTTCCATACGGCCTTGTTTTCGGCCATGGCGGCGACCACGGCGTCTCTAACTTGGCCGCGCTCATCGTAGGCACGAATTCCTTGCTTGTGTGCCAAGGCAGCGAGGTGGTTACTTTTCCAACCTAGCAATGTGCCCCGGCTGTATCCGTCAGGATCCTTGTCGATGATCGTATGGCAGGTCGGGCACAACAGAATAAGGTTTTCAAAGGAGTCAGCCTCGAACTCTCCGGCGGGCCTTTCTTCGTGGCGCGGTCCCGTTTCTCCGTGCGGAATCACATGAGCCATTTCGGCTATATGCTTGTCTCCGCCCATTTCAGCGGGGAATAGAGGCTGGAGGCACTCGGGGCGTTGGCAGTGACCTGCAGCCTCCGAAAACAACCGCAGTTTCGTTTCTGTAGATATATGTTTTCGATCTGCCATGGTTGGAAGCCGACGCGACTAGAAGTGGGGTAGACGGTACAACGATACATGCTGACGCCGACAGCCAACGATGGAAACAAGCATCACCATTTTATAGGAGGCACCATGGGTCGAGCGTCCACTTTTGGCCGATTTCTGCCTGTTGTGGTGGGCCGGAGTCGGCCAAAAGCAGCCAATCGTAACAGGCTGGAATCGACTGTGGACTCAACCGGTCGACGCAACGGATTGGCTAAAGCGTTCAGCGGGCGTATCGAAGTCGAGTGTTTTTCGAGGTCGCTCGTTCAATCTTCTAGCTAGATTAACACCTAAGCCAGTTGTGCTTGAGCTACACAACTGGCCAAGTGTACTTACGCTAAGTCATTGTGACGGTGGATCCAGTGGGCAGGGATGAGCCCGTCGTCCTTGCTCTGCCACGCCGCTACGGGCACGGTATCAGCGACCTGTCCCCAGATGTCCGGGCCAGCATGTTCAAGGACAATGATCTGAATGAAATGGCCTGCACGCTTGAGGCCTTCAGCCAAGACTTCGAAGATTCGGCGCGTGGCAACGACATCCGCTGGCCGGGCTTGATTCACCGCTTCGAAACCCGCATCCAGTGCGTTGATGCCACCGGTATTGCTTGGGAAATAGACCTGGCTCGGCTGATCGATCACGATGAAGCTGAAAGGCGGGAGCTTGCGATTCTCTTCCTTCGACAAGTATTCATGGATCCCGAGGAACGTCGCGATGTGATAACCCATCCAGTTCGCACCACTGCCGATTTCCCAGAGGTAATCCCGCTGGCCGTGAGAATCGAAACGAAGCGTGAGTTCTTTCCTGTCCAGATAAATCTCAGCGCCAGGCGTTCCGTTCAAGCCGAACTGATCCGCATAGTCCTCGAACATCGGGGCCAGCTGGGCATCCACCTTGCGCTCTTGCTCAGCTATGTCAGTCAACGACATCTGGAAGTTGTAATGCCGAATCAGGCTTTCCAGCTCGGTCATGCGCTTCTTCAGACCTTCGTCCGCGTCAGAGCCATCCAGTTGTTTGATCAGCCGGCTGATCTCGCCCGCCACATAGTAGATCTGGCCAATGGCATTACGTGTGCGCTCATCCTCTTGGATCAAGCGCGCCTGCTCCCGCATCAAACGCGACAGCTCACGCTCCTCCTTGGCGCGCTGCCGTTTCAGCGTAGCCAGTTGCTTGTCGACGACTGGGTTGTCCTTGAGCGCGTCCGAAATCCGGGTGACCTTGTTGACCTTCTCTTCCAGGTTCTCGATCACCATAGGCAAGGCGTTGGTGAATGAGCCGCAGGCCACGCAGTGCCCACCATCAGAGACGCTCTGCTTGAGCCAGTCGAGCCCAATGACATGGGACTTCTCAGTATCAATCGCTGCGACGAATCGCTTGCTGTTACGAGCCAGGTGGTCGAAGCCATCGATCTGGGCATCAAATTCGTCAACGACACGTTGTTGCTTCCCAACTTCCTCGATGACCACCTTCAGCTTTTCTGAAATATGCAGTCGTTGAGGTTCCAGGAGTGTCTGCTCAAGCCGCCCTTCATGGGTAGCGATGACGACCTTTTTAAGCAGTTCGACTTTCTGAGCGCCCAGGGTGTTTGTGCGCTCAAGCAAGCCCAGCTGAATGCAGCGATCAAACAGTTGGTCGACGTCAGCGTAGTGGGTCGCCTTGGCCGCATCATGGACTGCTAGCTGTTTACGGAGCCGATCCTGCTCGCGTTGCGCTTCATCCCGACGCCGCTCATTCATGATGTAGTCTGCATCCACCATACCGAGCGCGTAGGGCATGGCTCGCGTCAGGCGCTCCTTGTGAGCAAACGAGTCAGTTTTGAAGAATAGGGTGTTGGGATTTGCGACGATGTGCTGAGGCAGGAAGTTGAACGCCGCCATGTCGCGATAGGAACTGCGGCGATCGAAGCTGGACGGCTCCTCCTCATCGGAGTGAGGGAGATCACTGACCCGAACCATGGCATCAAAGGCTGCTTTGTACTGCCCCAAGGAATGGGTACGGTAAACGGAGTCCGGGATCTGTTCATCGTCGACCTCCAGCATGCAAAGATCGTTGGAGCCTTGGGCGTTTCCTGGAGTGCGTCGCGCTACGATGTAGGTGGTATCGAGAAGGCGGATTTTCATCCCGAACCACTCGACTGTGTCGCGGATGATACCTATTGGAATCTGGCACTTGGTCGCGCCCAGCACATAGTCAATGATGTGGACAATTGACGACTTGCCGGTGCCGCTCAGCCCATAAATGATGTTGATCTTCCCGTCTTGAAAGGGAATGACTCGTGGCTCCAAGCCAGGGCAGCGAGGCCAGAGGATGACTGCGTCAATCGTGAATTTCATTGGGAATCCCAAACAAGAGCTTGTACAGGTTTTCTGTCGTGTCGGTGGCAAACCACTTCGCCAGTTTCTCAGTGGTCTGCAGCATGGCCGCGGGGATGGTGTTCTTGATGCCTCGTGGCAAACGATCGACTAGGACTTGGAAGCTGGTCTCACTTCCCTTGGGGCCGATCGTTCCAACCAGACGCGAAGAGACGGCGAGATTGAGCCCTTGTAGGGTGGTAGCCGCATGAGCGGACACCCTTCGCTGCAGATCAATTTTCAACACCGGGGTCTCCCTGAGCACTGCACCCAGGGTGGAGCGGCTGGTGCGCTTGCTCAACGCGTCGCGTGAGCGCTGATTCCAAACCAGCGGCAGCACCAACATCAGTTTCGGTAGATCCGGGGTTTGCCCGAGCCCTGCCTCTTGGTATTCGCCTATGAAGTGCGTCAGGAGAAAGCAGGCCAATGACGAGTTGTGGATCAATTGATGATCCAGATACGCCTCACTCATGACTCATCCTCCGAGGTCGGTGCGTCACGGTGCCAATGGATGGGCGAGTGTGTTCCATCGGCGTTGGCCATCCTGTGATAGGTGCCACTGAAAAGGTACTGAGCCGTGGAATTCACCCGTCCAACCTTCATGGGAAAGGTTTCTGGAAACAAGGTTTTTGTCATCACAGATCTGTAATCAGCAGTGCCGTAGTCATCCAGCGACGTCATGTTGTCCAACTGGTGGCGGTCGTTGATCGCCTCCCAGCGATCACTGAGCACACGCTCAGCTACATCAAAGTCCTTGGCCAGAACTCCACCTGATTCCAGAAGGCGGATGCGCTCAGAATAGGCGGCACAGTAGAAGCCGAATTGCTTCATCAGCAGGTTTTTCGGCATGTTGATTTTGTTGAGCTGCTCCACGAACAGCATGTCCGCAGGGTCGATTTTCTCAGCCCACTCTGCGAACTCGGTTTTCTCGAAGGGCAGAGGTTCCCAAGGGCCATTCATGAACGCTTCTACCAGCGCTTGGCGCTTGTTGTAGTAAGGCTGAGCGGTCGTCCAGAAAGGCTTTCGGGCTACCCAGGTCTCTTGGCAACGGTCGAACAGGAAACCGACCAGGCCATGGTAGATGTCCTCAGCATTCGCCACCGCGTCCTCCGGGAGGTGGAGAGAAGCGATCACACGCTGCTTCATCTGGGCATTGAGCTGGCCGTCCTCAATGGACATGTGCTCGATCAGAAATGCCAAGTCGGCGTCCGAGTAGGCGATGACATCCCGAGCGATCTCGCCAGGCTTGCCTGTCATGCCGCCGGCATGCGTTCGAAGTGCAACGACCGCGTCTGCCACATCTTGCTTTGAAAGAGCATCAGAAAGCCGCATGGCCAGCGTGCCTTTCTTAAGCACGCGGTTCGTGACGAGGAGAAACTGCAATTCCTCATACTCTTTTCGAGCAGCCGCTAACCCGCTCAACCAAATGCGGAGTGTCTTCCACAGGTTTTTACTGCTGTCTTGCAGTGGGTTTTTGCGAGGTTGGACAGAGAGCTTCGCTTGCTCTGACACACGCCGAAAACCTGTCTCTGTCTGGCTGATCTCTTCAACATCATCAGCCGTTTCAATGCCGAACCTGGTCTGCGCGTTGGGTGCCGTGAAGATGCGGTACAGCGCGCGTTCGTACTGGTAGCCATACCCCGCTGCGCTGGGGCTAGCATCTGGATCCTTCATCCTTCTATCTCTCAGTCCATACCCGTTTAACGGTGAGGCCGAGCCCCCATTCCTCTTTCCATGGCGCAACGGGTACAGGAATGTACCGGCGAAGATATCATTTGGCCATAACTTTGAGGGTGCTAAATCGCCCTTTGTTTGGTAGATACCTCGAATTGGCTACAAAGGGTCCAGAGTGTGTAAAAACACTTTCGCACCCTGGGCTCCTCAGCCGGGTGCTCCTGGGCGAGGCGTTTTCCCGAGTATTTGCCATGATCAGCGGCGGTAACGCACCAGAGTCTTCACGAGCTTGCTTCGCCATTGAGCTGAGTTGGTCACGGTCGGAACCGCTGTTAGTGACCTCGTGAGCAACGATCAAATGGTGCTGCGTATCGACCGCCGTCTGCACGTTGTAGCCGACGATACCGCTGCCACGGGTCATCATCGAGCGGGCATCCGGGTCGGTCAGCGAGACCTGTTTATCTGGCGATTCGTTGAGCTGAGCTTCTATCCCCTGAAGCTCTTTCATCTGCGCTTTGAGCTTGGTGATTTTCTCTTCCAGGTTCGAGGTATATGGCTCCGAGGCGCTAGGAGCCTGCCGATCAGCCGCATCAAGCGCGGCTAAATAACGGCTGATGCTCGCCTCAATTTCTTCCATGCGCCGCTTCAGTTTGGCGCTGGTGAAATTGCGGTCACGGTTGTTCACTGCCTTGAATTTGCTGCCATCAATGGCAACTAGGTTTTCGCCAAACAACCCCAACTTCTGGCAGAGCAAAACGAACTGGCGGCAGACGCCGCGAATGGCCTTGCTGTTGTCTTTTCGGAAGTTGGCGATGGTCTTGAAGTCGGGCATCAAGCGTCCGGTTAGCCACATGAGTTCGACGTTGCGCTGGGCTTCTCGCTCAAGGCGTCGGCTCGATTGAATGCGGTTTAGGTAACCGTAGATGTAGATCTTCAGCAGGGTCTCAGGGTGGTAAGCAGGTCTGCCGGTTTCGGCTGGAATGACGCCATCAAAACCAAGCGTGGCCAGGTCAAGTTCGTCTACGAAGACATCGACCACGCGCACCGGATTGGTATCGCTGACGTAGTCGTCGAGGCTTTCGGGAAGTAAGGTGCTTTGACCTCGGTGTTCACCCTGGATAAACCGTTTCATGGGTTTCCCTTGCGATGAATTTCTCGGAAATCATAGCAAGGGTTTGTTCGGGCGTTTTTACACACTCTGGGCCGGGAGTCGCCAGAAGCATTGGGCTGGAGTCGGCCAAAAGCAATGGGATGGACTCCCCCTCGCCTCGGCATCTGAGTGCCAGACTGAAGATGCGAACCACAGTTAACAACGAGAGGGAGTCCACACATGAAGCTTATGCGCATTGGGGTCGACTTGGCCAAGCCCCAATAGCGGGCGCCCCCACAAGATCGATGTAGCCCCATTCGTCTTCTGCAACCCGGTACTGCCCTGCCAGCATGAAGGTGCTTGCACGAACCTTTGCATCCGCCTCTACATCAATACCAATAGGCGTTGGGATGCTGGTCGACTCGCTGAGGCTGACATACAGCAAATCGGTGAATACCGCGTAGCGGCCCAACCTTGCTTCGAATGCCAGCATGGCGCCCACGTCCAGGCTCTCCAGCACATCGCTAAAGCGCTTGCTAACATCTGCACGGCGTCCAAATTTACCCACCTCACCTTCTAAACCGGCGCCCCATAGGTAAGGCGTGACGCGATAAGGCCATTGGCTTTCATCAATGCGGTCATAGTCGGTGGTCTCAGTATCCGAGCCATCACAGCGATGCCTGATTGGTACAAGACCCTGCGTTATCGTTACTCTGTGTTAGGCGAAAACAGTGATCTCAATAGCCACATCTTTGACTTGCTAGCTAAGCATGATGGGCGGACGTGGGCTTTAAGAATCTGGCAAGAGATCGGTTATGACGGCGAGTCGAGCTTCGACATCACCGCCGAACCCTATGATCCAGAAACCTATGTGGACTACGCTAAATCGCTCCAGACGGCTGCCAAAAGCTGCTCGGCACCGCAGTAATGACACTTGCTCAGAGGGTATAGGTAATGCTTATGTCGGGCGCAGAGGCGCTGGGAATGACCCATCGCCAATGCCTAGAGCTACTAGAAAGCGCCGAGGATACACTCGACTTTCTAACTTCCACGCTGACCTACCTGATCCACGCGGAAGGTCAGCAGCCTCAACCGGATACCGCATTGCTTTCAGCGTGGAAAACGCTGAAGCAAGAAGTTTTCAAGTTGGAGTATTCGCTACCAGCGATCTGATGTCACTGTGTACCAGCAGGCAGTTCTAACCTATGGGCAGCGCAACCGCGAGTTGCGCCCGCTCGTTGACAGGTACATGGCCAAGTAGCCACATTGCTGCGGCTTAACTTGAAGGCCGCCCTGCGCAGGGCGACCTCATCCCCATTGCTTGCGCGTTTCCTGGCGGCTTTGAAGCCAGCCTTCAGCCCTGATCAAGATCGGCCAGATCAGTAATGCATGCTCATGCAAATGCTGATTGATCAGTTGGTAAATGTTTTTCCCTTTGGGCGTCAGGCCATCAGGGCTGTGGAGTAGCCCCAGCAGCACGCCCACGGCATTCCCATCATTGAACGCTTACTGTCGCTCACCCAGCAATTGCCACAGCAGCGGACGGCGTTGTCCCAACCACTCTGCAATAGCGGTGTATAAATGAAGCAATAGTACAGTTACGAATTTAGCTTCAAAACCCCTGAGACAAATCACAAGTCCATTACCGCGAAGACTTGCCTTGGATTTTCGTCATACATTGAACTGGCGACCTCTACTTTTTGAGCTTTGATCACCACATACCGAGGGGCGTAATGGTTACTTTTATCCTCAGCGACAGACTGCAAATATCCATAAATCCTGAATGATACGTTGTTTTGCTTCTGATACTCACTAACTTTCTTGGCTGAATCTTCGTCTGGCATATGAATAAAGTTAATTTTTGACGAATTCAAAAAAGATAACTTATACCTGATTGCATCATCATAGCTAAGCGCTGAGCGATTGTAAGGAACAGGGCTATTTGGACTACCCTCGTCATCAAACCCACCACTTACCACATAACCTTGCCTATCAAAATCGTATTTACCTAATGATATAGCACCCTGCACATCAACTGACAAATATCTTACCCCTGATACTTTGGCTATATTTTTATTTAGAATCAGCTCAATTTCTTTTGCGATTTTCCTTTTCTCAAACTGATCACCAAATTCGTATTTATTATGAAGCTCTGTTAAGAGGCTATCACCCAACCCATTAGTAGTTATACCAGAAATCTTATCAAGCTCATTTAATACATCCACCTCACCAGAAGAGTTTGCATTAAATAGATAAAGCAGATCCATTCCTCGAGTAACTAGCAAATACTCGCCCTCGTGAGGACGTGAACCAGGGGACTCTAAAATGGTGACACCTTGCTCAGCCAAAGTTGGCTCCGCAGGGCTCTGCACCATTGCCTCGGATTTTATCTCCGCTACAGCCTTACCATCCTTAATGGCAGTAGAACTCTCATCAGTGCAACCCGACACCACTGAAAAGATTGATACAATAATAACCGCCTCTATGCACTTCGCAAAGACGCCAAGCTTACTAAACATGCGAGCATACCTATTCTACAGTTAAGAAATATTTTCAAAAGAACTAGGCTATTTGCAAAGCCCTGCATTCATCTCATCGAACCCATCAACCTTATAAACATACCCGACTGGTGAATCCAGACCAATGACTCCCTTAGTGCTTACAACCAAATCACGGGCTCCTTGGAGGGCTGTAGCAAGACGACTACCTTGGGGGGCTTGCAATACAGAGTGCTTCCAATTCAGCGACCACGCTTCGGTAAACTTAGACTTATTGTCTACTTGAAAAGTTAGTTCAAAAGCCTGAATACCACCATTTGTTAAGCCCAACATATAAGGCATTGCCTGGATATTCATAGACCGCTCTCCAGCAAAGCACTCGACTGTTAACTTAAGCCTCCCTTTCTGTGTTACACCAAGCGTACTGACTGCCATAGTAGTTCCGGAAGCGAAATAGCCTTTCTTTCCACTTCTTGACTGAGCTGACTCGGGCTTGATCCTGAGCCAACTTCCGAAGATACTCGCGCCCATCTTTTCTGCATTCATACGACAGCTAGGCGCACCGCTCCCTGTCAAAATATCGCAAAAATCTGCAAATGCTATCGCGGGAAGTAACGCCATTGTAAAAACAGCAAGCCTTAAATCTCTTGTTGCGGGCATAAAAATAAGCTCGATAATTAATATAATGATGATTATTTTTGCCAAACAGCATTCAACTCATTGACCGCCTGCGCGTAGTATTTTTTCTCCGCGCGCACCTTAAACACCTGTGTGATTACAGTAACCACCACCACAAAAATTGCCATAGCAAAATAGATACTATAAATTGAATCTAAATCGACGCTCGGCAATTGAGCCGGAACCCATGCATACAAACTCACAATTAGCAAAAACAGACCGTACAATCTGTTTCCTCGAAACTTTTTATAGCGCCCAAGCACGTAATTACCTGTCACAAGTGAATATGCACCCCAAACCGCGCCCAATATGTATCCAAAAAGTGGAATACTAAATATTAGCGCAACTAATGTAGCCACCAGAACAGCCATTGGGATGTTATGTAATATTTCCAAGCCAACCGGATCTTCAACAGGGATTTCCTTTGACTGCTTAAAGGCAATTATCTGACCATTGAGAAAGGAAATGCCTATTCTTCTTCCTGGGATTAATGGCATAGAAAAATTAGTCAATGTAACTCTACTTACATCTTGTGTTTCTACATTCTTAATCCACCCCTTTTTTTCGTGCGCCGTTTGGATACGCTCATAGTCCCCATACACTGAGCTAGCTTGTTCTGAAGTAAGAACTTCGTAGATTCCCGTCCGCAAAACCATTCACACACCAATTTCAAGTTAGTCGCCAATTCGGTTAGCACTAGAGGCTTCCTCGCCTCCTAGCAGAAGAGTAGAGCCCCCCAAGATGAGTCGGGTGGCGGCCCACCATCAAGCATCGCACAATCCTATATCGGGTTAAACCTTTTTTGGGATAATCCTGCGCTAGGTTTACTAACGTCGTCGTCTAATCAAATTGGCGACGCTCCGTTGACGTCTACTTACTCCGACTCGTACCAGCTTCTGCTTGAGCTGCTTATAGATGCACGCAAGCAAGCCCAGCTCACTCAGACGCAGCTCGCTGCTCAGCTGAGAAAGCCGCAGTCATTTGTCTCCAAGTACGAGCGGGGGGAGCGCAGACTTGATGTCATTGAGCTGCTCGATGTCTGCAGACGACTAGGGGCGGACCCGCACCAACTGATTCGAAAGCTAGAGAGCCATCTGTTGATTACAAGCAAGCAAGGCCTGTGATGACCTAGTCAAACAACGGCAATGTCATCGACATAAGCCGCCGACCCAGCTCAACGTAAACCACCAGGGCGATGACTTGCCTGGAGCAGCGCGCATCGACTTGTCTCTTTCGCTAGCCACCAGGACGTGGCGGGTCAATCTGCTCCCGCCGCTCTATTGATGGCCTTTCCACCCCACCCAATTTAATGCCCGCACTTCGTGTCGGCGGAACACCCAAAACTCTAGATACCCTATCCCCATCCAGAGCTTTTAACTGACTCGACAGTTGTGTCCCAATTGAGTGGCTGTCCAAGCTGATACCGGCACACGATTGCAACTGCCCACCTGCCCAAGAGTCGAATCCTGGCAGCGGACACGACACACTGCCAACATGCGCCCGAACAGTAGCGTCAAGCCCTGACTGGATTTGTTCAGCCAAGTGCTGCATGACCTGATTGCTCTCACATCCAAAATTCACATGCACGAACATCTCGGTCACCCCGCCACGGGTAAAGCGAATGGCAGGCATGATTTCCTGCTCCTGCAACCAGTCAAGGTCTCGCTCGGTCACTCCGACCAGGTGAAGCCAACTATCAGTTGATGTGAGCGACAACTGCACATTACAACCTTGGCTATTCAACACTTGTAGATTCGGCCAGTTCGGCAGGATCTGATCGCGATGAGTCAGCTCTCCTAACGGAGGCTGTTCGGGCATACCGAAATTCACCTTCCACCGAGTAAACCCGCGACTTAGTCCCGACAACATGTCCATCAGGAGATGCCAGTTTTCATTTTCTCGCACCGAATGCACGCCATGGCGCAGTGATGCTGCATCCCCCAGTCGAGCGGCACGCTTCAAGTAAGGGGTTAGTATTAATTCCGGACTCAGTCCTCCAGCTACGACCTTGATAGCGCCGCTATGGACCTGAGCTCCGCCATCACTGCGAGCATCTCGCTCCTCTCCTCCTTCATCTGCTGAATTTCGTTGCCCATCAGCAAACGCATTTCTTGGAGCAGCACTTGGTTTTCCAACGCCAATGAGGTCATTGCCTGAAGCAGGGGATACATCACCTGCGCTAACTCTTCGCTCGTTGAAACTTTCGCCTGGCGCATCGCATCTAGCTTCACTGACAGCGCCAATGACAGGTTCTCCGTCCGGCTCTCCAGCGCCTGCTGAGCAATTTGCTCGGCCTGCTTTAACTTGCTCATTTCTCCACCACTCCAGTCCCTGTTGTTCTTTTTCTGTTGGCTTATACCCGGCCACCGTGATCTCACGTAGCGACAGCTCGAACCACATTCTTTTTCGGAAATCATTAGAGCCCGTTACAGCCATGTTTTTTATCCCGCGCTGCTTAGCTCGCTCCGCAATCGCTTCGTGTACGAGTTGGTGGCCAGAGCAAGCGAGATAAACTTTGGGCCGCTCTACAAAAGCAATACGCTTTGGCTTGTTGCGCCAAACCCAATCAATGCACTGTTCATCGACAGGTTTCGCAATAAATTTCGCCAGCACCGGTCTACCTGTCGCTGGCACTGTTATAGGCAGAACCTCTTCACCAGAGTCAGCCTGAACTTCACCACCTATAGGTTCTCGAACCTGCGCGAAAGGCTTCAGCAGGTGAAGGTGCTGCGAAGCCGCAAAGTTGAGTTGCTTCGCCAGCGCTGGCCAGGAATACCCTTTTCCCAGATCGCTGCCTTTTATTGGCAAACACTGCTCATATTGAAATGAGATACCGGACACGCGCCCCGTGGTCGCAATACTGGGAATGGGAGTAACCCCGGCATCGAGCAATCGATGCCAGAAGGTAGGGAAGGATGGCTTACCTGAGAGCGCGGCAGCGACCAGTTCCTGCAACAGCATCCGCTCGGATGGCTTCCCTGTCCTGAGAGTCATATTCAGCTCATTGCTGGTTGGCGACTTCTTCAGCACCGGCTCGCCTCCGGGCCGACCAACAGTTACCTGGTACAAACCGTACTTCACTTCGAGCCTGGCAGCTGCGGACTCCCAAAGGCGGAAGTCGTGGTGGGGATTCCAGATCCGGCCACCACGCTCGACGACAGAAAATGCGATGTGTACGTGCAGGTGCGCTTTATCGCCGTGTACGACATAGAGGACTTGTCGTTCACCAGGTGCGACTTCTGACATAGCTTCTTTAGCCAGGGCGATGGCTTGTTCTGCCGTGAGCTGATCAGCTGCATGCTCGGCATTACCCGGAAAAAAGCTCATCACGGAATGAACGAAATAGTCCTCCGGCAGCTTTTTCCCGCGGCGTTCTTGAGTAGTGAAACTCCAAAGCGCTGCGGCCCACTGCTTCGCATAGCGGGCAGGACTATCACCCGGCAGCATCGGTAAGGCATTCAGGGATTCGTGCCGCAGTACGCGCTCGTTTGAGTTGCCTTTTCGAGACAGCAGATACTTGACCAAGTTACGCAAATGCCGCTTCGAGCGGTGCTTGCTAACTTTAAAAATCATCTGTCACAGCCCTTAGCGCACGCAGTTCAGCTGCGATTTCACGTAACGCAGTGTCATCCACCAACATTCCAGTGTTCGCCCAATACGCGAGCTGATTGAGATTGTTACCGATACGAGACAACTGACTGATCGACTCAGCATCCCAGACGGATCGAGGGGGGATGATTTCACGGTCCAGCGCTGCCCGAATGAGCCAATCGGCAACACTGAGCTGGAGACTATTCGCTTTAGCGAAGATGAATTTCTTATCGTCGGGGGTTATTCGGAGGCATAGCCTCGCTGTTTTTCTATCCATGATGAGCACCTTTTTATTATTTTTATGTCAATGCTATTGACGCTTTAAGCACGCCTTTCTTTTTCAAACGCAGTGCCGAAAAAGCGAGTCGCGTTGGAAGGAACGGAGTGACGTACAACGCCTTTGCTCGCAAATTCGCCCTTCGATAAAAAGTATCTCACGGGAAAATCCGAGAAAAACGTCGCCGGGGAAACTCGGTCGTTATGGAGAGAAAGTCGGTATCACCTGCCAATCTTGCCGACGAACGGTCATTTACTCATGCCTTGAGTCCCGCCCAATTCGGCCTTTTCTTTCCAAATTTGGATCACTAGATTCCCTTTGCGGCCTTGCGTTTCCGATTTCGGATCAGCGAAGCCGAACTGCGCTCGTCTGGCCGAAATAGGCTCTTGCGTACCGAAATCGGAAAGCAAATTCCTGTTTGGGCAGCAGCGCTACGACACTAGAAGTCGAGACCGCCACCCCGTTAAAGGCACTAGGGACTGAAAAATCATGGATCAAATCTTTGAGAATCACTTCTGCACCCACTACCCCGAAATTTTTCCTTTCAGTGGAAATAAGACCGCACCCTATTTTGGCTTCGAGTGCCGGAACGGCTGGTTCGAGTTGCTGGACGCAACTTGCACACTTATTCAGAAGCACCAGCAGGACCAAGTCTGCGCCCCAGTGATAGCGTCACAGGTCAAAGAAAAATTCGGCACACTCCGTTTTTACTACCGAGGTGGCGATGACTACATCAGTCGCTTGATTGACCTAGCAGAGTATTTGTCAGATTCAATTTGTGATGTATGTGGAAAACCCGGTCAGACGCTAGAGCGGGGTAAATGGTTGCGTACACGCTGCACTTCCCATGTAGTAGAACTAGGCCAACCAACGGCAACAGTATCTGCCCCCACAGAATCGCCATCACAACTCACTGACGTCATAGAGGCAGCTCTGCATCTCTTTGATCTTGACGCAGCCGCAGCTGCTCGATGGCTTACAGAAACTAACAGTGCGCTATCTCAATCACCTCTCGCTGAAGCAATCTCGGCAGGCAACTATCAGCAAGTGGTGAATTTGATTGGGCAAATTGAGCATGGCGTAGGTTGATACGCCTTACCCTTGCTCTGACAGCTCAAGCACAAGGGCTACCCTACGTGGAATAGGCTGGGGAAGGTATATAGAGAGGACACAGCAAAGTGGGAAAACTGCCGATATCACGTAGGGTTATAGGTCCAACCCCTGAGCCAAAAGGCCAACCAAAGCGAGCGGATTTTTGCTCTCAACAACTAGATGGAGCAGGTCGCGCTTACTTCGTGGCAGTCGTTTTGTACAGCGCTTTGCCGTCAACCTTACAGCAGCGTCAGTTCCGTGTATCCGAGCGGCAAGGAGCAGTGCGATGGTAGCGTCGGAAAGTGTCATGTACGGGGTCCTGGGTAATGGCATGGCAGTTTACAGGCACATCGCAAAACTGGCGTCGCCAAGCACACGAATATCTGCCTGCATTTGAGCCAATGGGAAATAATCGAGATGAGACTTTTCCAACGGAATCGGCCAAAAGCAGCCAGTCATAAGGCGCATTGTCTAGCTAGTTCGCCTGACACGATTGGGAGGATTTATCTTACGAGTGGCCGTTCCCTTGGCGCGTTAGCCGATTGCGCAATGAGATTGCCATCATTAGAATGAGAAAAATTCGCATTTACTCAGCTAGGCAACTCTCCGGATTACCCCGTGCGCCCATTCACTACAGCAGTTACGCACCCTCAGAGAGCACTGCACGCCCTTTACAGTGATCACCATTCCTGGCTTTACGGATGGCTGCGTAAACGCTTGGAAAATCGCTGCGATGCGGCTGATCTGGCGCAGGATACCTTTATGCGCATCCTGGTCAGCCAGCATCCGAACACAGAACTGCAATTGGCTGAGCCCCGCGCCTATTTGGTCACTGTGGCTAAACGGCTGATGTTCAATCATTTTCGCCGGCAGAGTCTGGAACGCGCCTACCTGGAAGCACTGGCGCAGCTGCCTGAGCAATCCACGCAAAGCCTCGAAGATCATGCGCTGATTCTTGAAGCCCTGAACGAAGTGGATGTTGTGCTCAACACCTTACCCGCCAAGGTGCGTAAAGCATTCCTACTGTCGCAACTCGAAGGTCAGACGTACGCACAAATTGCCGATGCGCTGAAGATTAATGTGCGCACCGTCAACCGCTACATGGTGCAGGCCGTTGAAGCCTGCATCATGCTTTCCGCCAAGACGGACGTTGCCTATGAGAGCTAAGCAACTGGATAAGAACATCGCCCATCAAGCCGCGCAGTGGTTCGTCAAATTACACGATGACCCGAGCAATGCAGCTACTAGTGAGGCGTGCGCACAATGGCGGGCCAGTAACCCGGATCATGAGCGCGCCTGGCAGCTTGCTCAGCGGTTTAGCAGCCATGTGCAAAGCATCCCTCAAAACGTTGGTATGCACACGCTGGACCGGCCACAAGGTATTGATCGTCGTTCAACCATCAAGGCTTTAGCGATCTTGGTCAGCGTAGGGCCGGCCGCTGTTCTTGCATACCGCGCCACGCCTTGGCAAACCTGGCTGGCAGAGCAGCGCACGGCTACAGGCGAACAGCGCCAGATGGTGCTTCCAGATGGCACGCACGTTCACCTCAATACCAGCAGCGCCATGGATGTACGCTTCGATGACGAGGCGCACCGAGTAAGGTTGTTCGAGGGTGAGATCCTTGTCAGCACCGCTCAACGCTCTGACTCAGTACGTGATCTGGTCATCGAAACGCGTGATGGCAGTCTCCGACCAGTTGGTACCCGCTTTCTGGTGCGCCAGCGCGAAGACTGTACGGACGTTGCTGTGTTCGAAGGCCGAGTGGCAATTCAACCTTCCGGCTTGCAGAGGCCACAGTGGGTTGAGGCCGGCCAACAGCGCCGCTTTACCCAGCAAGCGATCAACCCAGCACAAGCCAATGACCGCAACGCGGATGGCTGGTCGCAGGGTGTTTTACGCGTAGAAAATATGCCTCTGGAACGTTTCGCGGAGGAGTTGAGCCGTTATCGTCCGGGCATTTTGCGTTGTGACCCTGCTGTTGCCAGCGTACAAATTTCTGGTGTTTTTCAGCTCCGTGACACGGATCAGGCGCTTGCGGCACTGACCAAAACCTTGCCTGTTGATGTCCTTTATCGCACCCGTTACTGGGTCACCATCGCCCCTAGAAACGCCGCGCACACGTCTTAAACGCAGAGCTGCGAATTATTTTCGTAAGTTAATAAGAATTAATGTCATTTAATTGAGCGCTCGCGTGTCATCCCCCTAAACATCACTTATTTATTGCTGTATCGGGGGAGAAAGCACATGCAGTACCAGTCGACTTCACGCGGGCATTCCACCACTCCACTCGCAAGGGCGGTACGCAGTGCCGCGCTCGCGTTGCTCGTAGTTCCATTCGGCGCGATCAGCACTATCGCACTGGCAGAAAACCAACTTGCCGAGCAGCAAAGCCAGGCGTTCAACATTCCCTCAGGCCCTCTCAGCGATGCGCTCGCCAGTTTTGCGGCCACGGCTGGAATTAGCGTTCCGTTTGACACCAGCATGGTCGAGGGCCGCACCTCGCCAGGATTAACCGGAAGCTGGTCGGTATCTCAGGGTCTTGAGCAACTGTTGCGTGGGACGGGCTTGGTGGCCGTTAGCGAGGGGCCAGGTATCTATACGCTTCGTAGCGCACCTTCAACTGAGGGCGCCGTAACGATTGATCCTGTGACTGTTATCGGCAACAAGGCCGATCAACTGCCGCCAGCCTATGCGGGCGGACAGGTTGCAACAGGCGGACGTGTGGGCATATTCGGCAATCGCGACATTTTTGATATTCCCTACTCTCTGGTGTCATTCACCCGCGAAACTATCGACAACCAGCAGGCACGCACTGTCGCAGAGGTATTGCGCAACGACGCATCGGTGACCATCACGCAGAACACCAACTCCGGCGGCACCGACGATGTCTACAACATCCGTGGATTTCTGAGCGCGAGCGGCTCGTCGACGTTTGATGGCTTGGCTGCACTCACTGGGCGCTCACAAGCCATGGAAGCTATTGAGCGCGTTGAGCTGCTCAAAGGGCCTAGCGCATTTGTAAACGGGGCTCCTGGGCTTGTCGTAGGGGGCTCGGTGAACTTCGTGCCCAAGCGTGCCACTGACACTCCCCTGACCCAGCTGACTACCCGTTACTACTCCGACAGTGTGGTAGGCACCCATCTTGATGTAGGCAGGCGTTTTGGCGATGAGAACCAGTGGGGGGTTCGCTTCAACGGTGCATACCGAGAAGGCGACACAGCTATCGACCACGGCAACAAACAGAACAAGGTCTCTACGCTTGCGCTGGATTACCGTGGTGAAAGCGTCCGTCTCTTTGGCGACTTTGAGTATTCCTACTCTGCCACCGAAAACTTCATGGGCGGTACCGGCATCGCTGCCGGAGTAGATGTTCCTTCTGCACCTGAAAACACCAATAACTGGATGCAGGCTTGGGGCTTTAGCTATCCGCAAACCAAAAAGCGTGCGGTCGTGCGCGGTGAGTGGGATTTTGCTGAGAACTGGACTGCTAGCGCGGCCTACGGACAACTCGATCAGCGCGATGGCACCTACACCTACTGCGGTTCGACCATTGCAAACGAACGCGGTGATATTGATTACGACTGCTATGTAGGCGGCTCACAAGGTGACTTTGAGTCGGGTGAAGCCAAGCTAAATGGCCTGGTTGTGACCGGCCCGATCACACACCGGATTGCACTTGGCGCGACTCGGTACAAGCAGGAGTTTGGTGGGCCATTCGTCAACTTCACCATTCCTGGCAGCACAGGGTCAAACCTGTACAACCCAATCTATTACCCTCGGCCAACTATTCCTGAGGTTTCCTATGATGGAAAGTCATCCGAGTCCATTCTGGAAACTAAATTCATCGCCAACGAAATGGGCTTTCTGGACGACCGCCTGCTGATCTCAGTTGGCTTGCGTCGGATGGAGTTCGATTTTGGCAATTTCAACGCCATTACCGGAGCGAGAACCTCTCAAACTACCAAAGCAGCAACCACCCCGGCATACGGCATTGTTTATAAGCTGAACTCCTATGCATCGCTTTACGGCAACTATGCCGAAGCCATTGAGCAAGGCGGCACCGCACCTAACAATGGCACCGTCGACAACCCAGGTGAGGTGATAGAGCCACTTCGCTCTGAACAGCTGGAGGCCGGCATCAAGCTCGATTTCGGCAGCTATGGGACAACCCTGGGCGTCTTCCAGATCACTAAAGCCAACACAGCCATCGTCAATCGGATATATGGCAACAATGGCGAGCAGGTCAATCGGGGTGTCGAGTTGTCGGTATTCGGTGAGCCTGCAACGGGATTGCGTGTCCTTTCCGGCATGAGCTACATCGATGCAGAACAGACCAAAACCCAAGGCGGTTTGACTGACGGGAAAACCGCTATTGGCGTGCCCAAGTTCCAGGCTCGTATTGGTGGCGAGTGGGATATTCCCTCGGTGGTGCAGGGCCTGACATTGACCGGTCATGTGGCGCACAACGGAAGCAGTTATGTCGACGCCAACAATAGCCGTTCAATCCCAAGCTGGACTCGGTTGGACGCGGGGGCACGCTACACCACTCAGGTCAGCAATCTGCCAACAACGCTGCGGCTTAACGTAGAAAACCTGACCAATAAAAATTATTGGGGCAGCGTTGATCGCGGGTTTCTGTACGTAGGGCAGCCGCGCACCCTTTCCCTGTCCGCGACGGTGAACTTCTGAAACCCGTGTTCGCTACCAGTGCACGAGTAGTCTTGGCGTTAGTCGTGGGCTACTGGCGCGCGTACGCAAACGACATCACCATGCACCTGGACACCCTTTACTTTGATGCGAGTAGCGGTGAAGTGCTGAAGCGCTTTGCTGCTGGCCCGGTAATGACCGTGCAACGATTTATCTCTGGTCTGCATTTCATCCAGTTCGAGCATTGGCCTTTGCGTTGGCTCTACTTTATTGCCGGCATAGCGGGCTGCGTGATGATTGCCACTGGCTTTCTGTTCTGGCTTGGCGCGCGCCGCGCCAGCCATGCCAAGAAAGGTTTACCTGGCGTGCGAATTGTTGAAGGTCTGACCATCGGCAGCGTCAGCGGCATTGTCCTGGCAACACTGGCCATGCTGGTTGCCAACCGTTTGCTACCGCTTGGCTTTAGTGCCGCCGGCATGGAACGGGCTGAGGTGGAAATCCTGGTGTTCTACTTGGCCTGGCTGGCGACATTTGCCCATGCCTGGTTACGGCCGGCGAAAGCATGGCGTGAACAGGTCTGGGGAATTGCTGCTTTATGCCTGGCATGCCCGCTGCTTAATGCCTGGAGCACGGGCGATCATATTCTGCGAAGCCTGGCGGATCGCCAATGGGCGGTCGCAGGAGTAGACATCGCCTTGATACTCACTGCCGTATTGGCGGTTTGGGTCGCTCGCCGCTTGGGTCAACCCGCACGTGAGCCTCAGCGCAGGGCTCGTAAGCAGGCAGCGGAATTACGTCATGAATAGTGTGCTGGAGTTATTACTGACCGGGTTCGTAGGCTATGCCGGGTTCGCCTGTTTGGCACTGGCTATGCCGCGTCACTGGAAGGATTTAATGGCGCAACGCTTCGGCCCGATACCCCCTAGGCGCTGGCTGCGTCCTGCCGGCTTCAGTCTGCTTGGAGTTGTCTACCTACTCTGCATCCTGCGCGATGGCCCGAGCTTCGGGTCGCTGCTCTGGCTCATGCTTATCAGTGCCTCGGCGGCCTGCGTAGCCTTCAGTTTGAGCCTGAAGGCGGATACTGGAAAAAAGTAGAGCGTGTATCCGGGAAGGACTGATTGTCATTAGTGCGCGCTGTACTTCTCTTAATTCTCTGAATGATTGTAGGTGACTACCACTCACTGTAAGCCGTCCTTCGCGTTGGTAGCCAACCTGATGAGTAATGAGTTTGGAAAGTTCATAGCGGACTTGACGAGAACTCAACGTAAAGTCCCTTCACGGCACTCTCCTTGGGGTACGCATTGCCTGAACGCCCCTCGATTCGGCAGGATGATGGTGGAAGATCACGCTATTACCTGCCTCATTGCGGTTGTCTCTCGGTTAAAGCGTCTAATAGAACAACCGTTCCTCATTCGAAGACTTCCCCGTGGCTGACTGTCAGGTTTTGTCGAAATCTCATTCACCTGCTCGCCGAGTGTTCCTCCATAGGCTGCTCACCTTGGGCTTGGCCGCTGGGTGGTTGCGGGCGGATCCGATAGCAGCAGCGGAGCCATCGCTAGACGATTTGCAGCGCAGTCTCAATTGTCCGGGGGCGCTTCTCGCGCGACAGTCGTCAGAAACTGCCGCCGAACTGATTGCGTACTGCCTACCGGGATATGAGCCGTTGGGAGGTGATGTCTCTCTACCCATAGGCAGTGTTGGCAAGGCCATACTGGGTTGGGTGTTTTTGCGCGTCGCGCATGCGCAGGCGTTGTCGCTGGACACTCCTGTAGCACAAGTGCTGAGCATAATCGGCGGACTAGACGGCATCACCCTACGCATGCTCGGGGAGCACCGCAGCGGGCTGGCTGAGCCCATCGCCTCAAATGCATTTCAGCAAGCGATAGTGGCGAACCCCAAGCGTCAATGGACCTTCAAGGAAGTATTGCAAGTTGCACTCGACCAGCCAAGGCAGAACGCACCCGGTGAGCGCTTCGCCTACAGCAATGCCAACTCGACACTGCTCGCTCTGGTGCTGGAGGAGCTCAGCGGGCAACCGCTGCAGGTTCTCGTGCAACAAACTCTAGAGGCAGCCGGATGCCCGTTACCCAGCCTGCGCTGCCCGGCCAACCTGGTCTGGCGCTCTTCCGGTATACGTGCCTTTCGGCACGCCAAGCCAGATTGGCCGATCGGCTATGGCAAGACATTCACCGATGTCAGCGCGTTTAACCCGTCTTGGAGCGGTGCTGGTGGAGACTGGTCACTGAACATCCATGACTTGCTCAAGGCGGCGAGGCTCTTGGGGGCGTCGGCAGCAGAGCGTTTGCCTGGGTTGCCACCGGCCCGCCGGCATAGCCAGGACTATGACTTCCACTGGCAGCGTCATGGTGATCTGCAGGGCCATCTGGGTGACGTTCCAGGCTTTTCCGCAGCACTGCTGTATGAGCCGAAAACACAAACCGCCTTTGCAGCCATCACCAACTTGTCCAATGCCAGTGATGGCTCGAACCCTGCCTATCGCTTGCTCAATGCCTGGCGTGAAGGTGCCGCGTTAACCAAGGAGTAACATGTGTTTATTCGCTCACTAGCCGCCTGGCTATTGGCGCTGTGCAGCGCTCAGGTGCTCGCCGTAGAGCCCTTACCGGCAGACCTCGAAACCGCTCTGCGCGAGATTCTGCATGACAGCAGTGTTAAGGGGGCCGCGGTGGCACTAATCGAGCGGGGGCAGCCGACAAGGCTATTCACCCACGGCCAAAGCGACGACGGGCCGATCAATGCCTCCAGTTGTTTTCGCGCAGGCTCGCTATCCAAGACGTTCACAGCGCTGCTGGCGGTTCGCCTGGCCGAACAGGGACGTTTCGACCTGCAGGCTCCGCTGCCGGAAGAGCTACAGCCACGCAGCCCCACGCAATGCGCGGCAGAGGTCAACGCCGCGCACTTGCTGGAGCACACTGCCGGTCTTGCAGGCTCCAACCATGCTGACTACGGCCGCCAGATAGCGTCCGCCAGCCCGTCCGCATTAGCGCATGAAGTGCAGGCGCGTGCTCTGCGCTGGTGTCCAGGACAGCATTTTTCCTATGCCAATGACGGTTACCTCTTGCTGGCTGCCGCACTGGAAAGTGCTACAGGAGAGTCCTTCGACAGCCTGATGCGCGAGGAAGTCTTCGAGCCGCTGGGAATGGCCACGGCCACCTTCGCCACAACGGATATGCCAGCGTGCCTGTCCGCCAGCTACAGCGCTCACGGCGAACCTATTGAGCCCTGGCTGTTGGCGGCACGTCCGGCAGGTGCGCTGATCGCACGCCCTGTCGAACTAGCGGCGCTGGCCCAATTGCTGCTCAATGAGGGGAAGCCACTACTCTCCGCCGCAGCGCTGGCACGTATGGGCGGAGGACATACGGCTCTTGCAGCAAAGGCTGGGCTGGCACAATCCGCCTATGGACTTGGCCTGTTCCACTTCACGGCCGGTGGAGGCCTTCTAACTGGCCACTGGGGGCGCATCGACGGCTTTCAGACCACATTGGGCGTTTCCCCTGATACCGGGCGCGGCATGGTCATTATGCTCAATACGGCGGATCGGCAAGCCATGCAGCGTCTGCGTGAGACCCTGGCGACTTACCTGCTGCGCGGCTTAGTACGTTCCGCGCCACCACCGGCGGTCGCTGGCGATGCACGCACGGCAGGCTGGTTCGCCAATTACAGCCACGACATGCCCCTGCGAGCCCCCTGGGTGGCTTTGTTCGATCTGCGTATCGTCACGCCGAATGCCGAAGGCGTGCACGTCACCTCGGCATGGCCTTGGGGTGCCTCCCGCCAGTTACTGGGGGAGACCTCTACACGTTTTCGTGAAGCCGATCTGCCGCTGGCCACGGCTGCCTACTGGTCGGATGCTCAAGGCGACTGGTGGCTCGAAGGGGAAAGCTACCGTCGAGTCGAACCCTGGTGGGCGCTGGTGCAGATGAGTGCTCTGCTAGCCGGTTTGGCAGCCGCACTCATCGCCCTGCTGCGCGGCATCTGGGTATTCGTACATAGCACACAGCGCTCACGCGGGGGCGATCTGTGGCTGGCGCTGTCGGCCGCCAGCCTACTATTTACTCTGGCCGGTTACGCCTGGTGGGGCCTGTTCGATGGCTGGAACCAACTGGCCAGTCTGGGGCAGGTAAGCATTGCATCGCTGGCGCTATTGCTGGCGAGCCTGCTCGCCCCGCTGGCGCTGGCCATCGGTCTGTGGCACTGGCAGGGCGCTCGCCCGGGTCTTTGGCGCATGCTGGTGGTGGGACTGGCGACATTGATAGTGTTGCTGACGTTTTATGGCTGGCTACCGCTGGTCACCTGGCGGGCCTGACTGGGAGGTCGCAATGCAGTTCCAATTGAGAATAAGTCACGATAACGCTAGGCTGTGGTGCTTGGCTAACTCGCCCTCCATTCGCCGCCTTTGGCTGTTGCGCCCCGAAATGACGCAAAATAATATTTCCCTGCTGAGCTGTTTTATCGCCGAGCGTGCCAAGCTGATACGCTTTCTCACCCGGCGAACCGGCTGCGCGGCCACAGCCGAAGACCTGTTGCAGGAGGCCTGGATTCGCCTGAGCCGGCTGCCTACCACTGATTTCATCGACAGTCCTTCCGCCTATCTCAGGCGCATGGCCAGTAACCTGGCCATCGACCATGCACGTGCCTGCGAACGACGCCCGCTCAATGCAGTGGAAGTCGAGGACTTGCTAAGTCTGGCCGACGAGGCTCCCGATACTGAACGTGCCGTATCGGATGCCCAGCAATTGCAGCACTTGCTGGCCATAGTCGGCGAATTACCCGAACGGCGTCGTGCGCTGTTTATCGCCGCTCGGATTGAAGGGGTGGCGCAGCGGGAATTGGCTGAGCGCTTCGGTATCAGCTTGCGCACTGTCGAGTTGGAACTTCATCGAGCGCTCAACCACTGTGCTGCCCGCCTGGGCCGCACACCGACCGATTGCTAGCCTGCCCCATTTAACCGCGTGAGCTGCCGATGATTCCCTCCAGTCCAAACAACCCGTCCGTGGATAGCCTCACCAGCCAAGCCAACGCCTGGGTGATACGCATCACCTCCGGACATGCCACGGCGGCGGATGCCCAAGCTCTGCGTGCTTGGTGCGCGCAAAGCCTGGCGCATGCCCAGGCCTACCGTCGGGCGACTCAGCTATGGCGGGAACTGGGGGGCTTAGCGCAGACACAAGTGCAACGACCGCGGCCCCGCAGCTTAGTAAGGCGCTCTTTGCTACCCGCCGGTGCAGCGGCGGCTTTTGTTTTGCTCGGCACCTTCTGGTTGTCTTGGACTGGCCAGGTACCGGATGCTCGCGCTGTGCTAGCGGACTTGAGCACCAGAACCGCCGAGCAACGCCAGGCGATACTTGACGATGGCAGTCAGGTAACCCTGGATGCGCAAACGCTGCTCAGCCTGGCCTTCAGCGAACGGCGGCGTGACATCAACCTAGATGCTGGCGCGGCCATCTTCGATGTTGCCCATGATCCGCAGAAACCCTTCGTGGTGCAGGCTGGCGAGGTTCGAGTCACCGCCATCGGTACCGTATTTGAGGTGCGCCATCAAGGCCGCGGCGTACGCGTGACCTGTACCGAAGGCGTAGTGACCGTGCAGTCCCCCGGACAAGCCGAGCAACGCTTGCGAGCAGGCGAACAGTTGATTTTTGGGAACTCGAAAACGCCACAGTTTCACCAGGTGGATAGTGACAGCGCAGTGGCCTGGCAATACGGCCAGTTGAAGTTTCGCCAGCGGCCGCTGGCGGAACTGATCGAGGAGCTTAATCGCTATCGACCTGGGCGGATCATCCTAGCGGCTGCCGACAAGGCAGAGCGCCCAGTCAGCGGCCTCTTTCATCTGAGCCGCCCGGAAGAAGCTCTGCAGCACATCGTGCAGAGCCAGGGCTTGCAGGCTGCGTACTACCCAGGAGGCGTAGTTCTACTGCGCTGAAACCAGCTTTTAATCTTTTTGTTGCGGGTTAGGTGCGTCGAAAGCGTCCTTTAAACAGGAACTCTTTACAGATGCGTCTATAACGCAATAACAAGTGAGCTGGGAGTAGTACCATGGCTGTCAAACCTACCCGTACACGCAAGTCACCGTTTGTCTTCACCCCCACGCCACTGGCCGGCGCCCTGACGATCGCCTTCGGCCTGGCGATATCAGTGCCTCAAGTCCTGCATGCGACAGAAACAGGGACAATCGAGGCCGCCGCCAGCCAGTCGCAGACATTCGATTTCAATCTGCCCGCTCAGCCACTGGACGATGCGCTAGCGGCGCTGGGCACCGTCACCGGCGACCACCTCATATATGACGCCAGCCTCACCAACGGCCTGCAAAGCGAGGCGTTGAGTGGTCGCCTCACCCGACAGCAGGCATTGAATGCACTGCTGACACCCCATGATTTGGGCTATCAGAGTACCGGTCCACATACCCTGACCCTGCAAGCATGGGGCTCCACGGAGATAACCGACAAAAGCACCCTTGAGCTGGCACCGGTGACCATCGTGGGTGAAAAGATCGCTCGTGACAGCCAGCAAACTACGACAAGCGTAGCAGTGCTGAGTGCGCAGCAAATCGAGCAGGCGCGCATCCAGAATCTGCCGGATGCCTTTCGTATGATGGCCAACGTTCGCGACGCCGACTTCCTGGACTCGGGTTACATCATCCGTGGCATCAACTCTGAAGGCGTTGGTGGTCCGGCGGGGCGGCCGCTATCGAGCTTGTATATCGATGGTGTCGCGCAGACGATGCAGGGCGCGCGTCGAGGCGCGCTGGGCATGTGGGATGTTGAACAGGTCGAAGTACTGCGTGGGCCGCAGTCCACCGTGAGCGGCCGCAATGCTCTTGCCGGTGCCATCCGCATCGACAGCAAAGACCCGACCTATCACTGGGAGAGTGCAGCTCGGGTGACCACCGGAACACTCGATACCTCTGGAGAGGCCCTGATGCTGTCTGGCCCGTTAGTCGAAGACAAGCTGGCTTTTCGTGTGACGGCCGAGCAGAGCCACGCCGATGGTGGCATCGATTACCCCGAATATGCTGGCATGCCGCGCCTGGATGAGCGCGAGAACGACGATTACTGGCAAGTACGCGGCAAGCTGCTGTTCACGCCGCAAGGTGAAGACGGCGTTCGCATGCTGCTCAGCCACTCCAAGAGCTATGACTCGCCGGCCTATGCGGATGTCGATGGACGCAGCGCGGGCGTCGACTATTTCGACCGTGAGTGGGGCGCACAGACTCTGGCGCTGTTCACCGAGGCCCGCAGCACCATCAACTACAACACGGCCCTGGAAATTACCCAGCCCCTTACAGACGGCCTTTCGCTGACATCGCTGACCACCCGGGTGGATACCGAGACTAGTCGCCCGTCGGTTGACCTAGCCAGCCGCGGTAAAATCGACGAAACCGAAATCGCACAGGAGCTGCGGCTGAACTGGGACTATGAGCAGTACTCGGCAGTGGCAGGTGTTTACGCGAACCAAGGCAAAGACGATCTGCAGCGTTCTCAACAGCGCCCCTGGGAGCCCTTCGAACGCCGTGAACGTAGTAACTCCGATATCAACAACTACGCCTTGTTTGGCGAAATCAACTGGCATCTCACCGATGCGCTCACGCTGATCAGCGGTTTGCGTTACGACTATGAGCAGCAGGACTTCGAATCGAGTAGCCAACGGGTCAATGGCGGCTCCATTCTGACCAGCTCCAGCAGCGAAGGTAGTGCCAGCTACGATGCTTGGTTGCCCAAGCTGGGCCTGCTGTACCAACTCACTGCCGACCAAAATGTTGGCTTCACCCTGCAGCGTGCTTATCGCGGTGGTGGAGCTGCCACCAATTTCGTGACCGGCGAGGGCTATGACTACGATCCCGAGTACGCCTGGAACTACGAACTTTCCTATCGCTCGCAGTGGGCGGATGGCAAGGTGCGCCTGAACGCCAACCTGTTCTACCTCGATTGGGAAGATCAGCAAGTCAACGTGCCGCAGATTCCGGGCGACTTCACCAGCGACATCATCGTCAACGCCGGCAAATCCCATGTCAGCGGTGGCGAATTGGAGCTCTCCTGGCTGCCCATCGCAGGGCTGGAAACCTTCGCATCTGTCGGCCTGGCGAAGACCGAGTTCGATGAATTCAGCTACCTGCAGAATGGGCAGAGTCTGGACATGGCAGGTGAGCCATTTCCTCAGTCACCTGAGTGGAACGCCGCCTTCGGCGCGGACTACCAGCATGGCAGTGGCTGGTTCGTCGGTGGCGATGCCAAATACACCGGCACGACGCGCTCGCGCTCGCAGCTTGAAGGCGGACCAAAGGACGACATGCCGTCCTACACCGTGCTCAACCTACGCACCGGTTACGCGTCAGACTATTGGAAGCTGACGCTATGGGCCAACAACGTGACCGACGAAGAGTACTTCCTCTATCGTTACGCCGAGCCTGGCTTCGAGGTCGCCACCGTTGGCCGGGAGCGAGTCGTAGGTACAACTCTGGATCTTTTCTATTGAATAGACCCTGATCGGGTTGCGGAGATAGGTGGAGGTAAGTCTCTGCCTATCACTGTACGACCATGTAGCGGCGCATATGCCGTGCAGCAAATAGCGTCTTTTGATGTTGTTCCAATTGTTCAAGGTGGGATACCATCCTTAAATGTTACATTATAACATTTAAGGCAAGCCACCCATGAATGCCCTTGTACTGCCTGACGTCGCCAGCCAGACCCACTTTGATCAAAAAGTCCCTCTGTCGTGGGTCGGAATGCAAGGCATCGCCTTGCCTGTTCGACTCGCTGATCAGCGGTTAAACGCACAAATAGATGCCGGCGTCAGCCTCGACAGCCCGGATGCTCGTGGCATCCATATGTCGCGTCTGTACTTGGCGCTAGAAAGGCTTGAGCAGCAGGAGCTGACTGCGCCTCTGCTGGATGAGGTGCTTGGGCATTTCCTCGACAGCCATTGCGACCTCTCTAAAACGGCCTACTTACGGCTAAAGGGTGAAGTGCTGTTCAAGCGTTCGGCGCTACTGAGCCAGCTGGGCGGTTGGAAAGCCTACCCCTTCGAAGTAAATACGAGTCGTGATGCTCAAGACTCTCGCACGACGCTGAAGCTGGAGATTGGCTATTCCTCCACCTGTCCCTGCTCGGCCGCTCTTGCGCGTCAGCTGATCCAAAAACAGTTCAGCGAGGATTTTGCCGGCAGGCAGTTACAGCATGCTGAACTGCACGAGTGGCTGGGAAGCTCGCACGGCATCGTGGCGACTCCGCACAGTCAACGCAGCATAGCCACGCTGCAGGTACACCTCGCGCCTGGACATTTCGAGCTGCCCTTGCTGGCACTGTTGGAGCGCGCAGAAGCAGCCCTTGGCACTGCGCTGCAGACAGCAGTGAAGCGCATTGATGAGCAGGCATTTGCCTTGGCCAACGGGCAAAACACCATGTTCTGTGAGGATGCCGCCCGGCGCATCCATCTGGCACTGCTGGAGGAAGTGGGTCTGTTGGGTTTCCACGTGCGCGTTGTGCATATGGAAAGCCTGCATGCCCATGATGCGGTTGCCGAAAGCGCTTGGAACTGGGGGGCGAAGTGATGATTCAGTGTCACGGATTGCAATGGGGGGCCAGCGGCCAGCCGCTGACTCCACCGCTGGACTTGCACCTAGCTGCCGGCAGCCTAACCGCAGTGATCGGCAGCAATGGCTCGGGCAAAAGCAGCCTGCTCAGGGTTATCGCAGGGCTACACCAACCGCTGCGCGGACGCGTCGAGGTGAGTGCACCTTCGTTAGGCGGCATTTCCTACCTGCCTCAACAGCAGGCGCTGGATCGGCAGTTCCCTATCCGCCTGGCAGACCTGGTTAGCGCAGGCTTCTGGCGCAGCCGCATGAGTCGTGTCGAGCGCCAGGCGAGCCTGCAACAAGCCTTGCGCGACTGGGGCCTGCTTGAGCTGGAAAAGCAGAGCCTGCAAGCGCTGTCGGGCGGCGAGCTGCAACGCGCCTTGCTGGCCCGCCTGAGCCTAACTGACGCCCAGGTGTTACTGCTCGACGAGCCCGAAGCGGCCCTAGATGAACACGGGCAACAGCTGCTCTGGCAGCACATCGAGCGCTGGCAGCAACAAGGCAGAACCCTGGTGCTGGTCAGCCATAATCTCGCCAGCCTGAACCAGAGACTCGACAATGCTCTGCTGGTGTCGCGCAGTGGCTGTATTGCTGCGCCGATCCGCCAATTCATCGGCGCTCGTCATGCGCTGGAGTTGGTTGCTTGAGTGTGGAAATACTGTGGACGCCCTTCGTCGAGTTCGCCTTTATGCGCCGCGCCCTGTTTGGCGGTATGGCGCTGGCCTGCAGCGCCGGGCCGTTGGGCGTATTTCTGATTCTGCGGCGCATGAGCCTGATCGGCGACGCCATCGCCCATGGCATCCTGCCCGGTACGGCCCTGGCATTCTGGTTGTTTGGCCTGAGCCTGCCGGCGCTGACCCTTGGCGGTCTCGCCGCTGGCTTGGGCATGGCCGGCTTGGCCGCCTGGGTCAGCCGCCGCACGGGTTTACGCGAAGATGCCAGCCTGGCGGCGCTCTATCCAATATCTCTGGCCAGCGGCGTGCTTCTGCTCGGCTTGGCCGGGCGCAAGCTGGATTTGTTGCACCTGCTGTTCGGCTCCGCGCTGGCCGTGGACAGTAACACCTTGCACGGCATGCTCGGCACGACGCTGTTCAGTCTGTTGCTGCTCGCCCTGATCTATCGAGCCTTGGCCCTAGACAGCCTAGATCCGCTTTTTCTGCGCAGCATTAGCCGCTTTGGGCCATTAGCCCACGGGCTGTTCCTGACCCTAGTGGTACTCAACTTGGTTATCGGCTTCCAGGCCATCGGCGCGCTGATGGTGGTTGGCCTGATGATGCTGCCCGCCGCCGCCGCCCGTTTCTGGAGCCGCCAACTACCGATTTTGTTGCTGCTCGCCGCGCTCTTTGGCGCGACCTGCGTGTGGCTGGGTCTACTCCTGTCTTATTACGCCAGCTTGCCCAGCGGACCGTGCATCGTACTTCTGGCCGGTGCGTTCTATGTGTTTTCGGTCGTGACCGGCCCCGTTAACGGGCTGCTTCGCGCGCCCCCCTTACCCACAACTGTTTGAGGTATTCACCATGCGAAACCTGCTTGTTGCCCTAGCCCTGCTGCTGCCTTTGTCGCTGCAGGCAGCGGAGAAAATCCAGGTGGTCACCAGCTTCAGCATCCTCGCCGACCTGACGCATGAGATTGGCGGTGAGCGGATCGAGCTCACCAACTTTGTCGGTGCGGATGCTGACGCTCATGTCTATGAGCCCAGTCCGGACAACGCCAAGGCGCTGCTCAAGGCCGATTTGATCATCGCCAACGGTCTGGGCTTCGAACCCTGGCTGGAGCGCCTACTGACCAGCACTGAACCAACTGGCAAACGCATCAACGCCAGTGCCGGGGTGCTGCCGTTGATGCTCGAAGACGAAGGCGAACAGGTGCCTGACCCGCATGCCTGGCAGAGCCTGAGCAACGCAGAGGTTTATGTGCGCAATATCGCCAAAGCGCTAAGCGAGGTCGATCCAGCCCACGCCGAGGAATACGCAAGCCGTCGCGACGCCTACCTAGTCCGGCTGCACGGGTTGCTCAAAGAAGCCAATGCCCGCTTCGCCACCTTGCCCGCCAGCCAACGCAAAGTGGTGACCAGTCACGATGCGTTTGGTTACCTGGGCCAAGCCTGGCAGCTGAAGTTTATCGCGCCGCAAGGCCTCACCACCCATGACGAACCTTCGGCTGCCGAAGTGGCTGCGCTGATCCGCCAACTGCGCGATGAAGGGGTGCGCGCGGTGTTCGTGGAAAATATCCGCGACCCACGACTGATCCAACAAATTGCCGAAGAAGCCGGCGCTAAGGTAGGCGGGACTCTTTACTCCGATGCATTGGCTAGCCAGGCCCCAGCCAACACCTACCTCGGCATGTTCAAGCACAACCTCGACACCCTGATGACCGCACTCAAGCCATGAGCCTGTGGCTTGAACTGGAACAGGCCGGGCTGGGCGAAGGATGCGCGCTGGCCGAGGTGCTGGATGCCATGCCCTGGAATGCCGACGGCTTGATCGCCGCCATCGCCCAGCAGCACGACAGCGGCGAAGTGCTGATGCTGGCCTGGATAAACCGCACCTCCCTGGAAGAAACCCTGAGCACAGGCCAGGTCTGCTACTGGTCACGCTCGCGCCAGCAGCTGTGGCGCAAGGGCGAGACCAGCGGCCACCGCCAGCGGCTGATCGAAGCGCGACTGGATTGCGACGGCGACGCCGTTCTTCTACTCGTTGAGCAACAGGGGCCGGCCTGCCATACCGGCCGCCCCAACTGTTTCTACAACGCCATCCGCGGCGAGCGGGTGACAGTCATCAGCGTGGCGCAATGAAGCGCCTGCTGATTGGCCTGGCACGCCTTTATCAATACCTGATCAGCCCCCTGCTCGGGCCCCATCCGAGCTGTTCGCACTACGCCATCGAAGCCGTGCAAAGCCATGGTGCGCTACGCGGCAGCTGGCTGGCCTTAAGCCGTCTAGGGCGCTGCCACCCCTGGCATCCGAATGGTTATGACCCCGTGCCGCCGCGCAATCCACCTACAGAGCAAAAACCATGATCCGCAAAAACCCCTCCGGCCACCTGCCGGTCATTGCCGAGTCCGCCTATGTGGATAAAACCGCGATCATCTGCGGCAAGGTGATCATTCACGACAACGTCTTCGTCGGTCCCTACGCGGTGATTCGCGCTGATGAAGTGGACGAGACCGGCGACATGCAGCCGATCGTCATCGGTGCCAACTCCAACATCCAGGACGGCGTGGTGATCCACTCCAAGTCCGGCGCGGCAGTGACCATCGGCGAACACAGCTCCATCGCCCACCGCTCAATCATCCACGGCCCCTGCCAGGTCGGTAATCGGGTGTTTATCGGCTTCAACAGCGTGCTGTTCAACTGCACCGTCGGCGACGGCTGCGTGGTGCGGCATAACGCGGTGGTCGACGGTTGCGACCTGCCGGCCGGCTTTCATGTCACCTCCACCCAGCGTATCGGGCCAAAGACCGACCTGGCCAGTCTGCCGCGCGTCAGCGTCTCCGCCAGCGAGTTTTCCGAAGACGTGGCGCGCACCAATATCGACCTTGTACGGGGTTACAAAGCCCTGCAAAACGAGTTCTGAGCATGAGCAGCCTACTGATCCGCAACGCCCGTCTGGTCAATGAAGGTCGCGAATTCGACGCTGATGTCTGGGTGCGTAATGGCCGTATCGAACAGATCGCCAGCAGCATCGGTGGGCGCAACACCGATCTCGAAATCGATGCCTCCGGACAGTTGCTACTGCCCGGCATGATCGATGACCAGGTGCATTTTCGCGATCCTGGTGCACCGCACAAGGGCAGCTTCGCCAGCGAATCGCGCGCCGCCGTAGCTGGCGGTATTACCAGCGTGATGGATATGCCCAACACCAGCCCGCCAACCCTGAACCTGCAGGCCCTGGAGGCCAAGGAACGCCGCGCGGCGAGCTGCTCCAAAGCCAACTATGGTTTTCACTTCGGCGTCAGCAAGGACAACCTGGACACCGTAACCGCCCTCGACCCCAAGCGCGTGGCCGGGGTGAAGGTGTTTATGGGAGCCTCCACCGGCGACATGCTGGTCGATGACATGCCCTCCCTGGAGCGCCTGTTCGCCAACTGCCCGACCATCCTGCTGACCCACTGCGAGTACACCCCACGTATCCGCGAACGCGAAGCCGAATTCCACGAGCGCTATGGCGCTGAGATTCCGCCGGCCATGCACCCGCAGATTCGCGATACCGAAGCCTGCTTCCAGTCCTCCAGCCTGGCCGTGGCCCTGGCCAAACGCTTCAACACCCGCCTGCATGTGCTGCACCTGACCACCGCCCGAGAACTGAGCCTGTTCCAATCCGGCTCGCTGGCCAGCAAACGCATCACCGCCGAGGTTTGCGTCCATCACCTGCTGTTCGACGACAGCGACTACCCGCTACTTGGCCATCTGATCAAGTGCAACCCGGCGATCAAGACCCGCGCTGACCGCGATGCCTTGCGCCAGGCGCTGCTGTGCGGGCGACTGGATGTGATTGGTACCGATCATGCGCCGCACACCCTGGATGAGAAGTCACGGGCCTACGCGCTGGCGCCTTCTGGCCTGCCATTGGTGCAGCACGCCGTGCCCGCGTTGCTGGAACTGGTGGCCGACGGCGTGCTGCCGCTGACCACCCTGGTGGAGAAAACCAGCCACGCGGTGGCCGAGCTATTTGCTATCCAAGAGCGTGGCTTTCTGCGTGAGGGATATTGGGCCGATCTATGCCTGGTCGAACGCCTGGGCGAACCGCGCCCGGTGGAAGCTGATCCCGTGCTAGCCCACTGTGGCTGGACGCCTTTCCAGGGCCAACGTTTCCGGCACAAGGTTCGTACCACGCTGGTGTCCGGGCAATTGGCCTGGCATGAGGGCCGCGTGCAGGACGACTGCCAAGGAATGCCGCTGCGCTTCACGCGTTAACCACGCCCTTAGTAGAGCGCTGCAACGCATAAAGCAGCGCCTGATCAGTAACGTATTAGCCAAGGATTACCATGCTTACCATTACCCTGCCCGACGGCAGCCAACGTTACTATTCCCACCCGCTGAGCGTGGCCGAAGTGGCTGCTGATATCGGCCCAGGCCTGGCTAGGGCTGCATTAGCCGGCCGCCTCGATGGCCAACTGGTCGACATCAGCGCCCTGATCGATAAAGACGTCCAGCTCAGCCTGATAACCGCCCGCGATGGCGAAGGCCTGGAGTTGCTGCGTCACTCCTGCGCGCACCTGCTGGCCATGGCCGTGAAGCAGCTTTATCCCAGCGCTCAGGTGACCATCGGCCCGGTGATCGAGGATGGATTTTTCTACGACTTCGCCTTCGAACGGCCCTTTACCCCGGAAGATCTGGCGCTGATCGAGGCACGCATGGCCGAGCTGGCCGCCGCCGATCTGCCGGTCAGCCGCCGCGAACTGCCGCGTGATGAAGCCATCGCCCAATTCGAGGCTCAGGGCGAGCACTACAAGGCCGAGCTGATCCGCGACATTCCCGCCGGCGAGGTGCTATCCCTTTACCGCCAGGGCGATTTCGAAGACCTTTGCCGTGGCCCGCACATCCCGCGCACCGGCCTGCTACAAGCGTTCAAACTGACCAAGGTGGCCGGTGCCTACTGGCGCGGCGACGCGAAGAACGCCGCGCTGCAACGCATCTACGGCACCTGCTGGGCCACACCTAAAGAGCTCAAGGCCTACCTCACCCGCCTCGAAGAAGCCGGCAAGCGCGACCACCGCAAACTCGGTGCCCAGCTCGACCTGTTCCACTTCGACGACTGCGCTCCCGGCTCGGTGTTCTGGCACCCCAAGGGCTGGACCCTGTTCCAGCAGTTGATCAACTACATGCGCCAACAACAGGACGCCGCCGGCTACGTCGAGGTAAACACACCGGACGTGATGGATCGCAGCCTGTGGGAAACCTCCGGGCACTGGTTCAACTACCGCGAAGCCATGTTCACCACCACAACCGAGGACGATCGCGTGTTCGCCCTCAAGCCGATGAACTGCCCTGGCGCGGTTGCGCTCTACGCCCGTGGCCTGAAGAGCTATCGCGACCTGCCGCTGCGCATGGCCGAGTTCGGCAAGGTGCACCGCTACGAACCCTCCGGTGCGCTGCACGGTCTGCTGCGCGTGCGCCACTTCACCCAGGACGACGCGCATATCTTCTGCACCGCCGCGCAGATGGAGCAGGAATGCGCCGATACCACCGCCCTGGTGTTCGCCATCTACCGCGACTTCGGCTTTAACGAGGTGGCGGTCAAACTCTCCACCCGCCCGGCCAACCGCATCGGCAGCGACGAAACCTGGGATCAACTGGAAGGCGCATTGTCCGGTGCCCTGCAGCGCATGGGCATCGACTACCAATTGAATCCCGGTGAAGGCGCGTTTTACGGGCCGAAACTGGAATTCGTGTTGCGCGACGCCATCGGCCGCGATTGGCAGTGCGGCACCCTGCAGGTCGACCTCAACCTGCCGGAGCGCTTCGATATCAGCTACATCAACGAACAGGGCGAACGCGAGCGCCCGGTGATGCTGCACCGCGCCTTGTTCGGTTCGCTGGAACGCTTTACCGGCATTCTGATCGAGCAATACAGCGGTCTCTTTCCGCTGTGGCTGGCCCCGCAACAGGCAGCCGTACTGACCATCTCCGAAGGGCAGAACGACTATGCCCGCCAGGTGCTCTCCGCGCTCAAGCGCGCTGGCCTGCGCGCCAGCGTTGATCTGCGCAACGAGAAAATCGGCTACAAGATCCGCGAAGCCACCTTGCAGAAAGTGCCCTACCTACTCGTCATCGGGGAACAGGAAAAGGCCGAGGGGCGCGTCACCCTGCGCAGCCGCGCCGGCGACAACCTCGGCAGCCTGGCGCTCACTGAGCTGGTCGAGCACCTGAGCAACGAGGCGCGCATGCCCGGCCAGGAGCCACCATGCTGATCCGCAAGCTGTTCAAGTTCGAGAGCGCACATATCGTGCGTGGCTGCAGCAGCCGGTGCTGTTCGCGCTCGCTGCACGGCCATTCCTACAAGGTCGAAGTGTTGCTGGAGGCCGATACCCTGGATAACGGTCAGATGGTCTACGACTTCGGCCTGCTCAAGGGCACGGTGCGTGACTTTATCGACGCCTTCGACCATGCGGTGACCTTCTGGGATGGTGACGATAAGGACTATATCGCCAGTTGCAAACGCTTCTCCGAGCGCTGGGTGTCGTTGCCTGTATCCCCCAGTGCCGAGCAGTTTTCGCGGGTGTTCTTCCGCCTGATCGACGCGGTGCTGAGCAATACGCAGATGGCCAACGGCGAGGCCGGTGTGCGCCTGCACTCGGTAATCGCCCACGAAACCGACACGGGTTATTCGCAGTGCTTCCGCGAAGACGCCCACAATCCGCGCATGGGTGCGTTCGAGCTGAGTCAAATCGGCTTCTCCGCACAGGTCAAAGGCGAATGGGTCAATCCGCAGATGTTCGCCAAGTTGCTGGCCGGCGAGCTCTTTATCAATGGTCCGCCGGTCTGACATCAGCTCCTAATGGTCACCGGGCCATGGTCATCGCAGTGGTCACCGTGTGGATGGTGTAGATGGCCGCTCACCAAGTAATCGACATGGTCACCATGAGGTACGGGCTCATGTCCGCAGCCTGGGCCGTGCACATGGCCTGCAGGGTGCCCGTCGCACTGGTGACTTGGCGTGCAGCGCTCGGGGTTCTGCGTGTTCACCGAAAGGCTGTGCTCATCGACATGATCGCCGTGCATATGATGCAAGTGGCCATCATGCAGGTAGTCAATATGGCCGTCGTGCTCGATCGCCGTGTGGCCACAGCCCGTTTGGTGCTGGTGATTGTGATCAGGATGTTTCGTACAAGTACCCATGCTGAACGCCTCTTTCGACTGTGCCTGGCCACTAAGGCTAGGTCTTATGAGGGGTCTGCGCGAGCTATCTCACTGCCATCTATCGGTTCAATTTGAGTTCGGCAGCCATCTCCACGAGCCGAACATCGCGCAGCCATTCGTAGCGCGACCCACGCGGGGCTGAACAGTAAATCAGAAAGGGTATAACATAACCAAAACTATCCAGGAGGCACTCCCATGCGCAAAGTCCCCGTAACTGTGTTGACCGGCTATCTGGGCGCAGGCAAGACCACACTGCTCAACCGCATCCTCTCCGAGCAGCACGGTAAGCGCTATGCCGTGATCGTCAATGAGTTCGGCGAGCTGGGGATCGATAACGACCTGGTTGTGGGCGCTGATGAAGAAGTGTTCGAAATGAACAATGGTTGCATCTGCTGCACCGTGCGCGGCGATCTGATTCGTATCATTTCGGGTCTGATGAAACGCCTTAACCGCTTTGACGCGATCATTTTGGAAACCACCGGCCTGGCCGATCCGGCGCCGGTGGCGCAGACTTTCTTTGTCGATGATGAGGTCCGCGAGAAAACAGCTTTGGATGCAGTGGTGACCGTCGTTGATGCTCTACACCTTCCCAATCAGCTGGCTAATAGCCCGGAAGCCGCCGAGCAGATCGCCTTCGCCGACGTCGTGCTGCTGAATAAAGTGGATCTGGTGAGTGCAGAACAGCTTGCCGAGCTGAAACAGCGCATCGCGGGGATCAATTCGTTTGCCAAGATCCTGCACAGCAATCATTGCGATGTACCGCTGGATCAACTGCTCGACCTTGGCTCCTTCGATCTGGAGCGAATCATGTCAATCGAACCCGGCTTTCTCACGGAAGACCATGCCCATGAACATGACGACGCCGTAAAAAGCGTTTCGCTGACCACCGACACGCCCATTAGCGGCGACAAATTTGATGAGTGGATAGGCACGCTACTGAGCACCCAAGGTACCGATATTCTGCGCTGTAAAGGCATCCTCAATCTCGACGGCATTGATCAGCGTTATGTATTCCAGGGCGTACATATGCTCGCAGACGGTGCCCTGACGCAACGCTGGGGCAGCGACGAGTCGCGCTTGAGCCGCCTGGTGTTTATCGGCCGCAATCTCGATGAAGCGGCGTTGCGCGCCGGGTTCATCGGCTGCCAGGTGATGCCACATGGATAAACCCACGTCGTTTATCGAAGAGCTGGGCGAGGTCTGGCAACTGAGCGACTACGTGGTGGCCTGCTGCTTCGATGGCGCAGGCAATCTTGCCGTTGCTCTGGGCGACGGTACGCTGTTTATTGTCCCTGAAGAGGGACACGAGACCATAACGGTGCAGGCCCACAGCGGTGCCTGCCTGAGTCTATGCGGTGCACCTGATCAAGGTTTTCTCAGTGGCGGCGATGACGGGCGCTTTCTGGCCATCTCAGTGGACGGCAGCATCGACCAACTCGGCCACTACCCAGGACGCTGGGTTGAGCATGTGCACAGCCATAGCACAGGGTTAATGGCCTGCTCGGCGGGTAAACAGCTGCACCTGATGAAACCCGACCGGAGCACCGTGGCTATTGAGCACCCAAGCACCATCGGTGGTTTGAGCTTCTCCCCCGATGGTCGCCAGCTCGCCGTCGCGCACTACGGCGGGGTCAGTGTGCACTGGACCCTGGTCAGCGACCCCAAGCCTAAGGTTCTGAAATGGACGGGCTCGCACCTGGCGGTGACCTGGAGTCCGGATGCTCGTTTTGTACTAACCAGCATGCAGGAAAACTGCATACGTGGCTGGCGTCTGAAGGAGCCGCAAGACCTGCACATGAGTGGATACAGCAGTCGAGTGAAATCCTGGTCCTGGCTCAACGGCGGACGCTGGCTCGCCACCAATGCAGGGGATTGCGTGGCCTGCTGGCCGTTCAAGAAACGGAGCGGGCCTATGGGAGAAACGCCAATCACCTTGGCCTTTCGTGAGAATGGCCTGGTCAGCGCAGTCGCCGGCGACCCGCGAATGCCATTAGTCGCAGTAGGCTATGAGGATGGCCTGGTGTTGATTGCTGAACTCGATGAGAGCGCCACCACAGAACGCGCCGTAATGATCAAAACGCCAGGTAACGGCGCAGTATCGAGCATGGCATTTGCGCCGAATGGCACCCGCTTGGTGATAGGTACGGCCGAAGGCTTTGTCGGCATCATGCCAATGGCCTGAATGCCACACATCAAGGATCAACAAATGCTTTTGAGTAAACGCGAGCAGGCCGATAGAGAGCGGCGACTGGTTGCTTGTCTGACCCATGCATGCGAGACAGGCAAAGCGGAAATAGTGGGTTTTGCCTGGCTTACCCACGTGGTGGATTACCAAAAGTTCCCCGCCAGCCTGGTGGTGACTTGGATCTTCGATACCCAGACCAATAGAGATCGGGCTCTCGCCAATGGTCAAGACGAACGCATGGCTGAACTCACCGCCGAAGCGTTTAGCGAAGCAGGCATTAGCGTCAGCACGGTGTCGGCTCATCTGACGTTTGACAGCGAAGAGCAATGCCAGCGTGTCGATGCCGGTAACTGGCAGCAACGCCTGGCGCGCAATCGCTCGGCACGGAATTAAAGCGTGGCCAAAGACATCGAAAATCCGTGTATTTCCGTTTGCCAGTTAAGTGGCGAGCTGTGCTTGAGCTGTGGTCGCACTAAGGACGACATCCGAAAATGGAAGCGCATGAAACGTCCAGAGAAGATGGCTGCAGTGCAACGCGCGACCATTCGACTGAAGAGCCTGCAAAAGAAAAATTAGTTGCGTGAAGATCCGCTACTTGAGCATCACTTGCGATCAAGACTGGTTCAGCAGCTCATCCAAAATGCCAAAGCCAAAGTGGCGCTGCAGGGTGACCGCAAAGAACTGCTCGGCGATGTCCGGCAGCTCGGCATACAGTTGCAGGGTGCCGTTGAGCAACTCGTCCTGAACCACCACGGCGGGCAGCAAGGCGATGTCGCCGGAGTCGCACGCCAGTAGACGCAGCATGGCCATTCCGGCCACCCTGCAAGCGGACTGGCTGCGCGTGCGCCAGGCGCTGGATCAGGCCGCTGCCCAGGTACGCCAGGAGCGCGCAGCCGGGCTGGGTCTGACGGCGCTGCAGGCGCAGCCGGTCAAATTGCTCGATCGGCTGCGCCGGCGTGCCCGTGACTGGTCGCAGACCCGGCCTGAAGTGGGGCTTGGCCAACAACGCCGCGTTAATCGCCGCGCCGCGCGCACCCGCAGCGTCGACTTGCAGGGCCGCGCCTTCCTGCACGACTACGACTGGTGCGAAGATGCCGAGGGCGCGGTGCTAGAACTGATCATGACCGCGCCCATGGTGGTGGCACACTGGATCAACCTGCAGTACTTCACCTCGACCACCGACAATGTGCGGTTTGGCAGCGGCAACAAGTTGCGGCACAACGTGGTCGGCGGGCATATCGGCGTGTTCGAAGGCAATGGCGGCGATCTGCGCATCGGCCTGGCCGCCAGTCGCTGCACGATGGTCAGCAGTGGATGCATCGCCCGCTGCGCCTTCATGTAGTGATCGAAGCCCCACAGGCCACGATTGACCGGGTCATCGAGAAACATGCTGTGGTGCGCGACCTGGTTCTGAATGGTTGGCTGTACCTGCTGCGCATGGACGGTCAACCCGCCCACCTGGAGCGGCGCACCGCAGCAGGCTGGCAACCGCTGCCGGGAGCCTGACCGATCAGGGCCGCGCCTACAAGGCGCGGCCCTGATGCGTAGGCAAAGAGATCAGTCTATGGGGTAACCTTCAGGTCGGGCCAGGTCGCGAGCCAGTTCTTTGAACGAAGGCGGTTCAGATATATCTGTCTCTTATCTGCCTAGAACTTTGCCGTAGGTTGGATGACGCGGTCGAAAAGATCTTCTAGACCTAGTGGTGTCGCGACTTCAACCACGCCCCCGACTCCAAGCTTTCAACTACAGCCGTGGCTGTTCTGGCCAATGGCACATGTGCATCTACCACTGAAGAATAAGGAAAGTCATCATTTTGAAGGTGCATACGCGCCTGATTCTTTACGGACCAACCTATCGGTTGATCCTTTCGCCACAAAACGGCTGCTATGTAGCCGTCCAGATTCGCAGAGGTTCGCCCAAAGTCGAATCAGATGACGTAACCATCCAGCGGCAGCGGTGAAGGGCTTCGCTGATGTAGGTAATCCCATATCGCACTGCGTACAACGTCTGCTGCACCCAGCAATCGGGCAGCTCTAAATCTTGCACATAGTGAATTATTCGCCAACGTAGCAGATCGGTAGCCATTATGTTCTGCAACTGCAGGAGCGGGATCATGGGCGCCGGCCTACTAGATGTTAAAAGTCAGAGAGAAAGAACAACAATCCATCTGCGTTAAAGCCTGCTTTTGGCGGATTCTGCTGAAAACAGTCGGTGCCTGAGAAGTCTACTTTCGACAGCTCCAAAAGCGCTCGACTCCGGCGTTGCTATGTAAAAACCAAGACATATCCCCGCCTTCCGCCTTCTAAGCGAACCAGATTTCAACGTCGCCAGCGCTTTTTCATGTGCAAAAATTGCGCCTAGGCTTTTTTCAACAGAGTCGGCCCATCAGCGCGCTTCGATAAACTCCCGAACAATTTCTTGACCTTGCAATTGGCGCCTGAAAGCGATTTTCGGCAGTCATCGGTGATTTCGTACATGCGCAGTTCATGGTGCCCAGTGTATTAAGGGTGCGATCGCAAATAGCCCTTCTTTTCCAGGTCATGAAGCATCGGATACAGCGTGTCTGCGCTGAGCTCGTGCACGATGTGTCGCAGCTCCTCGATGATGCCTAGGCTAAAGATGGACTCCTCAGCGGCATGATGCAGGATATGCAAACGACTCAACCCAACGTAGAGGTTTTTGTCGGTCATTCACTGCACCTCACAAAATGAAGTTCAACAAACCGCCCGCGATACCGCCGCCGAGCACGGCCAGCCAAGACGGCAGCTTCCAGAACATCAATGCCACGAATGCCAAGAGGGCCAAGCCAAAGTCTTGCGGGCCATGAATCGTGCTGGTCCATACCGGATTGTAAAGAGCGGCAAGCAGTAGGCCGACTACCGCCGCATTGATGCCCCGCAATGCGGCTTGAGTGCGCAAGTTGCGACGCAGAAGCTCCCAGAACGGCAAGGCACCTATAACCAGCAGAAAGGAAGGTAAGAAAATCGCCAGTAGGCAAATCAGGCCGCCAAACCAGCCAGTCGGCGCCTGGCTCATCGAGGCGCCGAGGAATGCCGCGAAGGTGAACAATGGGCCCGGCACAGCTTGCGCGGCACCGTAACCAGCGAGGAAAACGTCGTTGTCGATCCAACCTGATGGTACGACTTCAGCCCGCAGCAGTGGCAGCACCACATGCCCGCCACCGAATACTAGCGAGCCGGCCCGGTAGAAAGCATCCACCATCGCCATCGTCTGGTTCTGGAACACAGCCGCCATTAGAGGCAGTCCGAGCAGGAGACCAAAGAACAATGCGAGCCAGAACAGGCCAACGCGACGCCGGACGTTGATTGGCAAAGGATCATGCGTTTTCCCATGTTTGGGCTTCAACAGCAGCAAGCCGATGATCGCGGCCACAACAATGACCCCTACTTGCCCCCAGGCAGACGGCACGAGCAGCACGAAGCAAGTCGCGGCTGCCATGATGGAGATACGCGGCGCATCCGGGCATAGATTGCGCGCCATCCCCCAGACAGCTTGTGCGACCACGGCCACGGCAACTACTTTCAAGCCATGCAGCACGCCGACGGGCATTGCATCGCCGTAACTGGCAATGCCTAGCGCGAAGAGGATCAGGGCAATTGCGGAGGGCAAGGTGAAACCCAGCTAAGCGGCCAGCGCACCGCGATAGCCTGAACACAACAGACCGATCGCGATACCGACCTGACTGCTGGCCGGCCCTGGCAGAAACTGGCAAAGGGCAACCAGATCCGCATAGCTATTCTCGCTTAGCCACTTTCGCCTCGCTACGAACTCACCGCGGAAGTACCCCAGGTGAGCGATCGGGCCGCCGAAGGAGGTCAGCCCTAGGCCAAGGAAAATCAGAAATACAGCCCAGGGACTGCGGCTAGTCTTGAGTGTATCGGTCATGTTCTTTGGTTCGCCTGTGGCAGCATAAGTCGACAATAATCGACATTCGTTCACGAAATACGACCATCCAAGTCAGCGCTGCCAACTACGCCTGACTGAGATTCCCCAGCTTACTGGACACTGTAATCCCTCCAGCGATGTACCACCTTTATAAGCTGCACCACACATCTCCACTCAGCCAACAACTCGCGGCACGGCTAGCTATCACTTTTCCAAAATCGTGTGTGCCAATAGCCCTATTCACCCCAATTAAACTGACGTGCCATACGAGCCATAAAGGATTACTCACGAGAGTTTCATGCGCTATTACCACTTGGGATACAGTATCAAATGGGATAAAATCCCATCATTCTTACCTGCATGCAAGGATTGCCCATGTTTCGACTCGACGCGGTCAGTTTTAGCCTGACTGAGCGAATCCTGCTGCATCCGCTGACACTGAATATCCCCCAAGGTCAGGTGGTAGGGTTAATTGGGCACAATGGCTCCGGTAAATCCACTCTGCTGAAAATGCTAGCTCGCCAGCAACCGGCAAGTTCCGGCCACCTGCTGCTTGACGATAAACCGCTGGCCGCCTGGAAGGACCGCGAGTTCGCCCGCCAGGTTGCCTACCTGCCGCAGCAACTGCCGCCCGCCGATAGCCTGACGGTGCACGAGCTGGTCGGTTTCGGGCGCTATCCCTGGCACGGCCTCCTCGGCCGCTTCGGAAGCGAGGACCACACCAAGGTGCGCGAGGCCATGGAACTGACCGATACCGAGCGTTTCGCTGAACGCATGGTCGACAGCCTCTCCGGCGGCGAGCGCCAGCGCGTGTGGCTGGCCATGCTGCTGGCGCAAAACAGCCGCTACCTGCTGCTGGACGAGCCGACCTCGGCCCTCGACATCGCCCATCAGGTCGACGTACTCGGCCTAGTGCATCAGCTCAGCCGCCATCTAGGCCTAAGCGTGATCGTGGTGCTGCACGACATCAACATGGCCAGCCGTTACTGCGACCGCCTGATCGCCCTGCACAGCGGACGTCTACTGCTGGACGGCAGCCCGGCCGAGCTAATGACCGACAGCAACCTGGAGGCCATCTACGGCCTGCCCATGCAGGTGCTCAGCCACCCACGCGGCCAACAGCCCATCGCCGTGGTGGTGTGATGCGCTGGCTGCTCTGCATGCTCGCCCTGCTGGCGGGAATCGCTCAGGCCGACGCTCGCCAGCCGCGCATAGCGGTAATCGACTGGGGCCTGACCGAAACCCTGCTCGGTCTGGGCGTGACGCCAATCGCGGTGGCCCAAACCGAAGGCTACCGGCGTTGGGTGCAGGCGCCCGAGCTGCCGGCGCAGGTGATCGACCTCGGCCTGCGCATCGAGCCCAATCTGGAACTGCTCAGCCAGCTCAAGCCGGACATGATCCTGATCACCCCACAGTTTGCCGCCAGCCGCGCGCAACTGGAGCGGGTGGCGCCGGTGCACACGCTGGCCATCTACACCCCGGAAGCGGAGGCCTATGTCGGCGCCCAACGGGTGACCCGCGAGCTGGCCAAGCTGCTCGACCGACAGGACGAAGGCGAAGCAATGATTTCCCGCATCGACGCCACCATGGCGCGGGTCCGCCAGCGCCTGGAACCGCAAGCGCTGCCACCCTTCTACGTGATGACCTTCCTCGACCAGCGCCATGTGCGCCTGTTCGGCAAGCAGAGCATTTACCAGGGCGTGCTCGATCGCGTCGGCCTGCGCAACGCCTGGCATGGCCCGACCAACTACTGGGGCTTCAGCCAGCAGGGTATCGACCGCCTGGCAGAGACTCCCGAGGCTGCCCTGCTCTACCTGAAACCCATGCCGCCCGGCACCCAGGATGGTCTGGCCACCAGCGCCCTGTGGAACCAGCTGCCAGCCGTGCGCGCGGGGCGTCTGTATGAACTGCCGCCGGTCTGGAGCTTCAACGGCCTGATGGCCGCCGAACGATTCGCCAACCTGCTGGAAGCGCGCCTGGCGCCGGAGAGCGTGCAATGACCGATCTTATGGCTCAGGGATCGTTGCCCGTCCGCACTCGCCGCAGCTTTTCCAGTCACCCCGCCTGGCTCTGCGGCCTGTTGCTGCTCCTGACACTTGGCCTGGCCTTCACCGACCTGGGCCAACGCCTGCCGAGCGGACAATGGCTGCAGGCCATGTTTGCCCCACAAGACGGTGACATGGCGCAGCTGATCCTGCATTTCAGCTGGTTGCCACGCCTGTGCATGGCCCTGCTCTGCGGCGCCGTGCTGGCTCTAGCCGGTACGCTAATGCAGCAGGTACTGCGCAACCCGCTGGCCTCGCCGACCACCCTGGGTGTGGCCAGCGGCGCTCAGCTCGGCCTGCTGGTGGCCACCCTGTGGGCGCCCTGGCTGTTGGACTTCGGCCGCGAATGGGTAGCCCTGGCCGGTGGCGGCCTGGCCTCCCTGCTGGTGTTCGCCCTGGCCTGGCGGCGTGGCCTGGCGCCGCTGACGCTGATCCTCGCCGGCCTGGTGGTAACGCTGTATCTCAGCGCGCTCAACGTGACCTTGATGCTGGTCCAGCAGCAGGATCTCAACGCGGTGTTCATCTGGGGTTCCGGCTCGCTCAGCCAGAACAGCTGGAGCGGCGTGCAGTTCCTCGTGCCACGCCTGGTCGTCGGCCTGTTGCTTCTACTGCCGTTGCTGCGTCCACTGGCCCTGCTGGAACTCGACGACAGCGGCGTGAAGAGCCTGGGCGTGCCGCTGCGTTTCCTGCGTTTCGTCACCCTGACTCTGGCCGTCTACCTGGCTGCCTGCGTGGTCAGCACGGTGGGCGTGATCGGTTTCATCGGCCTGGCCGCCCCGGCCCTGGTGCGTCTGCTCGGCGCTCGTACTTTCGCCCAGCGCCTGTGTTGGGCGCCGCTGCTCGGCGGCCTGCTGCTGAGCGTCACCGATCTGGGTATCCAGCGCCTGGCCGGCTCGCTGGCCGAACTAGTGCCCACCGGTGCCGCCACCGCCCTGCTCGGCGCCCCTTTGCTGCTCTGGCTGTTGCCCCGCCTGCGCCTGGCCGGTGGTCAGCCGCACAGCGGCGACGCTCATCACTTCAGCCGCCATCCGTTCCCGGCCAGACGCTTGCTGCCGTTGGCTGTGGCTTTAGCCTGCGCACTGTTGATCGCCCTCGGCCTGGGCCGTGGCCTGGACGGCTGGCAGTGGAGTCTGGCCGACGCCACTCTGCTCGACTGGCGCTGGCCACGGGTGATGGCCGCCGCTGCCGCCGGCTGCATGCTCGCCCTGGCCGGTTGCATGATCCAGCGCCTGACCGGTAACCCGATGGCCAGCCCCGAGGTGCTCGGCATCAGCGCCGGCGCCGCCCTGGGGCTGATCGCCCTACTGTTCCTGTTGCCTTACTCCGGGCCGCTGGCCCAGTTAGCCCTGGGCGGCCTGGGTGCCGGCCTGACCCTTGTGCTGCTGCTCGGCCTGTCGCGCAGCTCCGGCTTCGCCCCCGAGCGGGTGCTGCTGATCGGCATCAGCATCACAGCGCTGTTCGACGCCCTGCAAGTGATCATCCTAGCCGGCGGCGATCCGCGCGGGCAGAACCTGTTGGGCTGGATGTCCGGCTCCACCTACTTCGTCAGTCCGCAGATGGCGCTCTGGGTGCTGATCAGCAGCCTGGTGCTGCTGGTAGTCGCGCTGCCCTTCGGTCGCTGGTTGGAGTTGCTGCCGCTGGGCGATAGCACGCCGCGCGCACTGGGAGTGCCGCTGGGAGGCAGCCGTTTCGTATTGTTGCTGCTGTCCGCGCTGCTGACCGCAGGCGCCACCCTGATAGTCGGCCCACTAAGCTTTATCGGCCTGCTGGCTCCACACCTGGCGCGCCTGCTCGGCCTGGCCCGCGCCGTACCTCAATTGCTTGGCGCGGCGCTGCTCGGTGCCCTGGTGATGGTGGCCGCAGACTGGCTAGGACGCACCCTGCTGTTCCCGGCACAGCTGCCGGCAGGGCTACTGGCATCGCTGCTCGGCGGAGCCTACTTCATGCTGTGCCTGTACCGACGCTAACGCTCTCAAGGCTGCGCCACTAGCAGCAGAGCTGTTCGTCTTGTAGCCAGGATGCAATCCGGGAGCCGAGGCGCCTGTTTCCCGGATTGCATCCTGGCCACGACTGAAGCGCGAAGGGTTGAGAACAGGCGTGCACACTCCGGAGCGAGTATTGTTCGCCAATGGCTTCAGTCCAGTACGGCAACCCCTTCCGCCGGCGGCTCTTCCAGCAGCGGGCAGTTGCCGCACATGTCCATGTCCAGCTCGTTGCGAATGCAGCACAGCTTGCGTTGGCGCCAGGGGGCGCAGCCTTCGCCCTGAGGCACGTAGAGCACCGGCTCACACAGCGGATTGCGGCTGCCGTCGGGGCGCAATTTGCTTTCCAGCACCTCGAAGCCCTGGGCCAGCATCGGTTTGGGAAACGGCAGGCCGCCCAAGGTCGACATGAACCACTCGAAGTAGTTGCCGGCATTGCTCCACAGCACCCGTGCGGCGATCTTGCGATGGCCACGCAGGGCCTCGATAAAGGGCAGCAGGTTGTCGTCCAGCAGCCCGGCGAAACGCTCGAAACCGTTGGCCGGCGCGGTGTTCCAGCGCTCGCCGGCGTGCGGCAGCTTGAACGCCTCGGGCAGGCCGTCAGCACCGACCACCACCTGGATCTCGTCGAAATCCAGCGGCAGACGCCAGTTGAGGATCAGTCCGGCAGCCAGTACCGGCGGAATCAGGCGCAGGAAGTAGTACTTGGACCACAGCGACATCAGCGCCCGTCGATCGCCTTCAGCGTGCTCGGGGGCGAAGCGCAACATCTGCTCTTCAAGACGTTCGGCGCTGACAAACTCACGCCCGGACAGTGCCGGGCGTGGGTCATCCGCAAGGGTGAGAACATCGCGGTAGTGGGCGAAAGGCCCTTGGAACAGCGGGGCAATGGCCGGAATCATCGGCCCCCCGCCAGGGTCAGGCGCATGCGCTGGCAACTCCTTGGGTGTGTTGGTGGCGGCGATTATCCAACAAAGCGTCGACCACTTCCTGCGAACGTATCGCAAGCACCGACAACAGCGTGTCGCTGAGGCCGTGGCTGGACTCGCAGCAGCCCTGCAGATAGATACCGGCGCTCATGTGCGGCTGGCAGCACAGGCGATAGTCGCGCTCGACGCCTTCGTCCAGGTGCGCGGCTAATCCGCCCAGCAGACGCTTGTAGCCGTCGCGGCGATAACCGGTGGCCAAGACCACGGCATCGTACAGACGCTCTTCCACACCCTGCGGACCGCTCAGCGTCAAGCGAATGCCGGGTTCGCCAGCCTGTACGGCCTCGATAGTGCGCTGCGTCAGCAGACTGTGCGGCGCATGGCCGGTGACCTTCTGCAGGTACAGGCGGTGATAGATGCTCTCGATCAGATCGAGGTTGACCACCGAGTAGTTGGTCTGCGCGTTGGCCTGGATGAACGCCTCGCGCTCCTCCGAGGACTGGCCGTAGACCACGTCGGTATAGGACGGATCGAAGATTTCGTTGACGAACGGGCTGTCGTCCGCCGGGCGCAGGGCCTGGCTGCGCATCACCAGGGAAACCTCGGCATGCGGGTAACGACCGCACAGATCGCTGAAGATCTCCGCCGCGCTCTGCCCGGACCCAACCACCGCCAGACGCTTGGGTTCGACGCTGGCGCGGATACGCTCCAGGTAACCGGACGAATGCATGACGCGCGCATCGCCCTTGAGCGGGCGGAACGCCTCGGGCACCACCGGCTCTCCGCCGATGCTGACCACCAGGTTACGGGTGATGCGCGCTCGAGTGCGGCCGTCGGCCAGACGCGAGATCACCTTGACCCGGGTCACGTCGCCGCCATCAAGCACCGGCTCGACGCCGATGACTTCCTCGCCATAGTGCACGCGGTCGCTGAACTGAGCGGCGGCCCAGCCCAGGTAGTCGTTGTACTCCAGGCGCGACGGCGTGAAGGTGCCGACGTTGATGAAGGACGCCAGGCGCCCTTTCTGGTGCAGGTAGTTTATGAAGGTGAAGCGGCTGGCCGGGTTGCGCAGGGTAGCCAGATCTTTGAGGAAGGAAATCTGCATGCGACTGTCTTCTAGGAGCATGCCACCGTGCCACTCGAAGGCCGGTTTCTTTTCCAGGAAGCAATAACGCAGACCGCCCTGCTCGCGCGTGCGACGGTCTTCGTCGAGGGCCACGGCAATGGCCAGGTTGGCCGGGCCAAAGCCCAGTCCGATTACATCGTATTCCAGCGTTTCTATGCTCATGTCAGGCACCGATCCCGCGAATGGCTCGTGTGAAGGTCAAGTGGGTTCTATGGCGGAACGGCACTCGCCTTGCCCAACCTCATCAGTCAGCGGCCGCGTTAAGCGCGGCTCATCTTGTGTATGCATACCAAGCGACAGTCTCTTGCAGCGTTTGCTACGCCAGATTGCAGCGTTCGAAGAACACTTCGCGGGACTGGATCATCAGTGCCGCGCGCTTGTGGGGAAAATGAAACTCCTTGTCCTTGTGGTAACCCTGGGCCTGCATGTGGCCGATCATCCTGGCGTTGTCGGCCCGCGGCTCGGCGACAATGCGCTGGGTGCGCGGCTCATCGAGCAACAGGTAATGCGTCAACGCGTTCAACCAGCTGGCCACCTTGTGCGGGCCGCGATGGCTTTCCTCGCCGACCAGCATGTGGATGCCCCGGTCGTAGTCGTCTGCGGCGTAGAACGGCGCGATACGGTCTTCCTTGGCCCAGTAGGCTTCGTAATAGGCGAACGGCTGACCGTCGAAACAACCGATCAACGGCAGCACGCGCGGATCGTCGAGCAGCTCCTGCAGGTAACGGCGGTGCTTGTCCAGGTCGCCCTCCTCCTGCCAGAACGCCGCCACCCGGGGGCTGTTCTGCCAGCGGTTGAAGCGCGCGAGGTCGCTTTCGATATCCAGTGTACGCAGGGAAATCCACGCACCCAAGTTGGCATCGAAGCGCCGATAGACTTCACCGGCCGGCTTGGGTCCACGGCGTGGATGACGCCGCCCGCTGGCGTGCATGACCATCTGCTGCGGATAACCGGAGCTGCCAGCCTGACGCAGGAATGGCCCCGGCAGTTGCCAGAACAGCGCGCGCTCGATGCGCAGCTCGCCACCCTCGACGACCAGCAGACCGCTGTTCAGCAAAGCGGGATCGACCTGCTCCAGTTGCAGCACCAGGCTTTGCCGTTGTGGCTCGTTGGCGAAGCACCAGTAAGCCAGCAGCCACAGCGCCTCGGCCTGCTCCGCCACGGTCAGCTCCAGTGGAACCAGCCGCTCGCCCTGACGATGCGCGCGCAGCAGCGCACGCTCGTCCAGGTGCAGCGCCAGGCTTTCGCCATCGTCGCGGGCCCTGAGTTGCCGGCCATCGGGCAGCGACAGCTGGCTCAGCTTGTTAGAACTCATAGGTGGCACTGGCGATGACATTGCGGCGGTTGCCGTACCAGCAGTAGTAGTCACACGCGCTGATGTATTCCTTGTCTGTCAGGTTATTGGCATTGAGTTGCAGGCGTACATCCTGGATGCGATAGCTGATCATGGCGTCGATCAACGTATAGGACGGTACTTCCAGCGTCTCCGTGTTATCGCCATAGCTCGAACTGGTGTGGCGTGCGCCAGCGCCAACACTCAAGTTGTTGAGCAGGCCGCTGCGGAATTGGTAAGTGGCCCAGAGCGATGCCATTTCATCAGCGACGTTGGCCGGAGCCTTACCTTTTTCCGCTTCGCGGGTTGTTTTGGTGGTTTCCGGGTCGAGCTTGGTGTAGCTGGCCACCAGGCTGAGGCTTTCCGTGAGGTTAGCCTGGGCCTCAAGTTCAAGGCCACGGCTACGTACCTCGCCCAGTTGGGTCTGGATACCACCTGGCAGCGTCTTACGTACGTTCTCTTGAGTCAGCTCGAACAGAGCTGCGGTGAACGTGGCATCCATACCGGGTGGCTGGTATTTCAGACCCATTTCGTACTGGTCGCCTTCCTCCGGCGCAAGTGGTTTGCCGGTGCTTGTATTCAGGCTGGTAACCGGTAGGAAGAACTGCGAGTAGCTCGCATAAGGGGTCAGGCCGTTATCCATGACATAGGCCACGCCACCGCTCCAGGTGAACTCCTGATCCTTAACGTCGTAACCCACGCCGGTGGTGCGGTTGTCGAAGCTGGTGTCCGCCTCGTCATAGCGGCCACCGAGCACTACCACCCAGTTATCCAGCTTTAGTTGGTTCTGCACGTAGTAGCCGAACTGATCCGCACGGGTGTCCTTCTGTTGCAACGCAAAGCTGCCGACCGGAGCACCGTAGGTGGTGGGCTGCCCGAGGAAAGTCAGGTTCGAATATTTGGGGTTGTAGATATCCAACACCGGAATTACGCCGGTGAGCGAGTTGGGGTCGGATGCTGGACTCTTGGCGTCGATATTGAGCAATTGATAGTCAAAGCCGACCAACAGATTGTTTTCCCAGTTTTCCCCGATCCAGGTGCCAAGCAAGCGGTTATCGGTGGAGAAACTATCAGCCTGACCATCCTCGTAGGTCAGGCCACGCGCCAGCAAGCGCTGATTAGGGTCCAGAGCCGGTACGTATTGATTGACAAAGCCCAGGCTGTAGAGCTGACGCAGTTCTACGTTCATGTGGCCGTAACGCAGGTTCTGCTGGAAGTCCCAGGTGTCGTTCAGGCGATGATTGAATTCGTACCCCAGGGTGTACTGGGTGCGGTCGAATTTCTCGTACCCAGGGTCGCCCACGGCAGTGTCGGTATCAATCTTGCCGTTGGGGTTAGAGGCGATGGTGCCGCTGGACGGTAGGAACTGAAGCTGCGGGTCGGAGTTGTCCTTCTGCACACTCGCCAGTAGCGTCAGCGAAGTGTCACCGTCAAAGTTGATGGTCATGGAAGGGGCCAATAACAAGCGTTCGGCACCCACATCGTCAACCTGTGTGCCGGTATCGCGGGACAACCCCACAACGCGGTAAAGCACGTCTCCTTCAGTATCCAGCTGACCACCGACATCAAATTGCAGTTGCTTGCGGTCGAAACTTCCGTATTGCAGGCCAATCTCGTTTTTCTGGTTGCTCGTAGGGCGCTTGCTTTGCAAGTTGATCAGACCACCAGGCGGTGTCTGGCCGTAGAGCACGGATGCGGCCCCCTTGAGCACCTCAACACGCTCAAGCATGTATGGGTCGAGCTGCCAGCTATAGAAACCGCTGGAAAATACTCGCGCACCATCCATAAACAGACCCTGATTGGCCTGCTTGAAGCCACGGATGATAAACCAGTCCTGTTTATTGTCCTCACCGAAGTAACCGGCCTGAACACCGGCCGAATACTGCAGCGCCTGACTGACGGACTGTACGTTACGATCTCGCAACTGCTGCTCGGTTACCACTGACACGGAGCGCGGCGTTTCATGCAGCGGAGTATTGATCTTGGTGGCGCTGCGGCTGTTCTTGGCCACATAGCCCTGGTCTTCGCCGACCGGGCTATCCAATTCACCACTGATGTACTGTGCGTCCAGTTCTAGCGGTTTCTGAGCAGCTTCCTCTGCTGAGGTGGCAAAACTCAGCGCACTCAATGCGCATGCCATTGCCACATGCAGATGCGCCTTAGGGAAGGGTGCTCTGGCCAGATACTTCGACTGCTGTTCCATCCACTGCTCCATAGTTAAATCTAATAAGAAAGATTCGTATTTATTCAGCACACCCCTACTAGACGAACCTGCGTGGAAAAAATTTAGCGTTTAAGACAATTTTCTTGTTTAGCTGTCATCGCTCCAGCAACTGAGCCAATTCCGCTAGAACCTGCGGATGACGAACGATGCCCTGGTGATCGGTTTCCACCAGGCGATGCGCCGCCGCCCTGCCCTGCACCTGTTCCAGGCCCGACTCCAGGAGCCTCGCGCGCCCCGTCGGTTGTGCCGCCCACCAGCAATTCGGGCGCACCTTGACCTGAGGCAAGGCATAGCCGGCGCACAGACGGCGCATGTGCTGCTCCACCGCCCAGGCGAACAGCAGTTCTTCCAGACTCTGGCGGGTCATGGCGTCCAGCAGTTGGCCGGCAAACCAGGCGCTGCAGGCTTGTGGCCAGTCCAGCGGCTGCAGTGGCAGCAGGCGCTCGAACAGGCTGTCCCAGGCCTTGGCCGGAAGCTCCGGGGCAAGCAGTTGCAAGTGTTCGCCGAGCTTGGCGCGGGCCTGCGGATGGCGGGCGTCGTCGCCGGCGATCTCGGTGCCCGGCACGTAGCAGTCAAGCAGGCCGAGGAAGGCCACTTCATGGCCACGGGCTTCCAGGCGAGCGGCCAGTTCCAAAGCCAGACTGCCGCCCAGCGACCAGCCGACCAGGCGATATGGCCCCTGCGGTTGCTGCTGGAGCAGCGCGGCCAGGTAGGCGTCGGCCATCTCGCCCAGCGAGGCATCGCGCCAGCTTGGGTCGAGGAAGCTGCGGCACTGCAGGCCGAACACGTCGCGCACACCGTCCAGGCGCGCGGCCAGCGGCTGGTAGCCGGTGACCCGACCAGTGACCGGGTGCGGGCAGAACACCGGCGCTGCCGGCGCATTCTGGCGAGTCAGGCGTAGCACTGGCGATGGCCCCTGCACGGCCTGGCCGCGGGCCAGTTCCAGCAGCGCCCGCAGTTCCTGGCGATAGGCTGCAGCCAGGCGTTCGATGGTCGCCGCGCTGTACTGGGTGACTGCGTATTCCCAGGACAACTGCAACTGGCCGTCGAACACCTGGCCATTGACGCCCAGGCGACTGGCCAGCGGGTTGTCCGCCGCCACCGCAGCGCCACCGCCGCCGGCCGGGCGGAACCAGTCCGCCGCCGCGCCGGCCTGGTACTGGCCGAGGTAGTTGAAGGTGACGTCGGCCACCGGCAGTCCGGCCAGGGCCACCTGTGCTTCGGTCGAGCCCAGCCAGCGCAATACGCCATAGCCCTGGCCGCCATGCTCGATCTGCTCCAGCTGCTGCTGTACGCGTTGCAGCTGTTGCTGCGGATCGTCCAGTTGCGCCAGTTGCAGCGGATATAGGCTGGTGAACCAGCCGACCGTGCGCGACAGGTCCAGCTCGCCGGCCAGCGCCTCGCGCCCGTGACCTTCGAGGTTGACCCGCAGGCCCGGCTGGCCGCTCCAGTGGCACAGGGCACGGGTCAGTGCGCTGAGCAGCAGCGCATCGATACGCACGCCGAGCTGTGCCGGCGCCTGCAGCAGGCGCTTGGTCTCGGCGGCATCCAGGGCCAGGCGTACTTCGCGCTTGTCGCCATGAGTGGCGGCGGCACCATCCAGTTCACGCGGCAACGGCATGGCCGGGCCGCTCAGGCGGCTGCACCAGGCATCCAGCTCGCGCTGGGCGGACTCGCTATTCGTCCAGCTTTGCAGCGCTTCGCTCCAGGCCTTGTAGGACAGCGTCTTGCTCTGCAGGCGTGGCGTCTGCCCGGCTTCCAGCTGGCGATAGGCGGCGAGAATGTCTTCCAGCAGAATGCGCCAGGACACGCCGTCCACCACCAGGTGGTGCACTGCCAGCAGCAGCCGTTCCGGCTGGCCAGCCTGCTTGAGGTAAAGCCCGCGCAGCAGCGGGCCGCTGGCCAGGTCGAGGCTCTGCTGGGCCTGCTGGTACAGCTGTTCGGCCTCGGCATCGCTGCCGGCCTCGCGCAGCCACAGCAGTGGCTGGTCGGCGTTCACTTCGGCATAGCGTTGGGACCAGCTGCCCTGTTCCTGGCTGAAACGCAGACGCAGGCCGTCGTGATGGGCCACCAGGGCCTGCAGTGCCTGCTCCAGCAACTGCGGATCGAGCGGGCGCAACAGCTCCAGGTTCAGCGCCTGGTTCCAGTGCGCCGGGTTGGCCTGATTCATGGCGAAGAAATGCGCCTGGATCGGCGCCAATGGCAGCTCGCCGGTGACCGGTTGCTGGACTTCCTCCGCTCCGGACAGACGCGCGACCTTGGCCAACTCGGCCAGGCGCGGGAACTGGAACAGCTCGCGCGGCGCCAGTTGCAGGCCTTGTTGACGCACGCGGCTGACCACCTGCAGGGCGACGATGGAGTCGCCACCCAGCTCGAAGAAATGATCCTGGCGCCCTACTCGCGCAACGCCCAGCACTTCGGCCCAAATGGCGGCGAGGATGCGTTCGTTATCGGTCTGTGGCGCCTCAAAGGACTGGCTCTGCCAGGTTGGCTCCGGTAGCGCGGCACGGTCCAGCTTGCCGGCTGGAGTCAACGGCAGCTTGGCCAGGGCGATGATCTGCGCCGGGACCATATAGTCCGGCAGGGTTTTCGCCAGTTCAGCGCGCAGAGCATTGGCGTCGCTGTTGTCGCGAGCAACCACATAGCCCACCAGCTGTTTGCCGGTCGACGTCTCGCGGGCGATCACCGTCGCTTCCTGCACGCCGTCCAGAGCCAGCAACTGACTCTCGATCTCGCCCAGCTCGATACGGAAGCCACGGATCTTCACCTGATGGTCGACCCGACCCAGGTAATCCAGGGTGCCGTCCTCGCGCCAGCGCACCAGGTCCCCGGTGCGATACATGCGCTCGCCAGCAGCGCCGAATGGATCGGGCAGGAAACGCTCGGCGGTCAGCTCAGGGCGTTGGAAGTAACCGCGAGCCAGGCCGACTTCGCCACCGATATACAGCTCGCCAGCCACACCGATGGGCAGTAGGTTGAGTTCGGCGTCGAGGACATAGAGGCTGCGTGGGCCGACCGGATTACCGATCGGCGCGTAGGCCGCTTCGAAGCTATCGTCGGGGAAGGCTTCCCAGATCAGCGGGGTCACCACCGTCTCGGTCGGGCCGTAGCCGTTGATGATGCGCTGCGGTTGCAGCACCTTCTGCAGGCGCTCGTAGGTCTCGCGGGTAAAGGCTTCACCGCCGAGGGTCCAGGAACGTACCGGCAGCTTGAGGTTCTGGCTTTCCACCCAGTCCAGCAACTGCTGGGCATAGCTCGGTGGCAGGCAGGAGATGGTCACGCCTTCGTCGGCGATCACCTGGCAGGTCTTCTCGGCGCTCCACAATTCCTGATCACGGATGACCAGACGGCTACCGAAGGCCAGCGGTACAGTCCAACGTTCCAAGGCGCCATCGAAGCTGATCGAGGCGAAATGCAGCTCGACATCGTCGGGCGTCATACCGTAACGCTGGCCGATGGTCTGCACATGCATGGTTAGACCGAGGTGGTTCACCGCCACGCCCTTGGGCTGGCCAGTGGAACCGGAGGTGTAGATCAGGTAGGCCAGATTGAGCGGATGGAGCTGTACCGCAGGAGCTGACGAATCAAACGCGGACAGATCCAGCTGATCCAGATACAGCGGCTCGACGCCCTCGCCCAGCGGCAAACGCTCGGCCAGATCGCTTGAGGTGATCAACCACTTCAGCCCAGAGTCCTCGACCATATAGCTCAGGCGTTCGCGCGGATAGTCCGGGTCGAGCGGCACAAAGGCGCCGTCAGACTTCAACACCGCCAGCATGGCCACGATCATCGCGTTACCGCGCTCAAGGGAGACGCCGACGCGCGATTCCGGGCTAACACCGTGAGAAGCCAGCAGATGGGCCAGGCGGTTAGCGCGGGCCTCCAGTTCGCCGAAGCTAATGCGCTCGCCGCCATGCACCAGGGCGATGGCCTCGGGGCGCAGGTGCGCCTGCTCGGCAATCAATTCGGGCAGCAGGCGCGAGGCATCGAAGGCCTGCCGTGGCGTGTTCCACTCGCGCAGTTGCGTCTGATCCTGACCATCCAGCACCTCCAGCCGTACCAGCGGCTGATCCGGTGTGGCACTGACCTGCTCCAGCAGGCCCAGCAAATGCGCCGCCATTTTCTGCATCTGGATATCGTCCAGACGCTCGCGGGCCCAGGTCAGGGTCAGGCGCAGGCGGCCGCTGCTGTCTTCATGGCTGTCCAGCGCCAGGTCGAACAGGGCATGGGGCACACCCTGGGCCAGTGGCTGCAGGCTCAGGCCCGGCAGCTGCAAGGCACCAAGGTCGCGCTTCTGGTGGTTGAACAACACCTGGAACAACGGCGTCTGGCCCAGGCTGCGCTGCGGCGCCAGGGCTTCCACCAGTTGGTCGAACGGCAGGTCCTGCTGGTCCTGAGCATCCAAGGCATGGCGGCGCACCTCGGCCAGCAACTGGCGGAAGCTCATGTCCGCTCCGATCTCGGCGCGCAGCACCTGGGTGTTGACGAAGAAGCCCACCAGCGGCGCGGTCTCGGCACGTTGGCGGTTGGCCACCGGCACACCGACGCGGATATCGCGCTGGTTGCTGTAGCGCGCCAGCAGCAGCTGGAAGGACGCCAGCAGCAGCATGAACAGGGTCGCCCCCTCGCCCTGGGCCAGCTGACGCAGGCGTTCGGCCAGGGCCGGCGGCACCTCGATGGCCTGGCGCTCGGCATGCCGCTGGCCGGAAGCATCCAGCTTGTAGGGCAAGGCCAGCACCGGCTGCTCATCGCCCAGGCGTTCGCGCCAGTAACTCAGCTGCCGCTCGCGCTCGCCAGCGGCCAGCCAGGCGCGCTGCCATTGGGCGTAGTCGGGGTACTGGATCGCCAGTTCGTCGAGCTGCGGTTGCTGGCCCAGGCGCAGGGCGGCATAGGCGCGGCCCAGCTCCTCGGCGAACACGCCGATCGACCAGCCATCGGAGACGATATGGTGGCAGACGATCTGCAGGCGCCATTGCTGCTCGGCCAGGCGCAGCAACTGCACGCGCAGCAGCGGCCCCTCGACCAGGTCGAAGGCGCGCGCCGCGTGAGCATCGGCCAGGGCCTGCACCGCCTCGGGCAGGCCTTGCACATCCTGTTGGTCGAGGGCCAGCGGCCCCGGCGCATCGATGCGTTGGCACAGCTGGCCGTCGTGTTCGTAGAAACGCGTGCGCAGCGCCTCGTGGCGTTCGACGATCAGCTCCAGGGCTTTGAGCAACGCGCCCCGGTCCAGCTCGCCTTCCAGGGCGAAGGCGCCGACCATGTGGTAGGCGCTGCTGTCCGGCTCCATCTGCGCCACCAGCCACAGGCGCTGCTGGGCATGGGAGGCTGGCAGGTGCTCGCCACGCGGCGCCGGTACCAGCGGCAGGCGGTCGAAGCGGATGCCCTTGCCGGCCAGCAGTTCGAGAAAACGTTTCTGTTCCGCAGGCCCTAAGGCGAGGAAACGCCGCGCCAGGGCGGCCTTGTCGATGGGCGCGGTCACAGGGCCTCCAGTTCGTCGAGCAGCGCAGCCATGTCGCGCAGGTCTTGGTCTTCTTCCTCGGCGGCGGCCGGGGCCAGGCCGTCGAGGGATGTGGCCAGGGCGGCCAGGTCTTGCGCCTCAAAGAAGGCGCGCAGCGGTAGCTCCAGGCCCAGTCGTTGACGCAGCAGCGCCACGGCCTGGGTGGCCAGCAGCGAGTGGCCGCCGAGCTCGAAGAAGTTGTCGTCGAGACCGATCTGGGCCACTTCCAGCACTTCCTGCCAGATGCTCGCCAGGGCGATTTCCAGCTCGGACTGCGGCGCGCGGTAGCTGCGTGCCTGCCACATCGGCTCGGGCAGCGCGCGGCGCTCCAGCTTGCCGTTGGGCGACAGCGGCATGCGTTCCAGGCGCATCAGGATCGACGGCACCATATGCTCGGGCAGCTCGGCCTTCAGAGCAGCCTTGATACCGGCCAGCCAGGCGGACTCATCCGCCGGCAACGGCTCGGCCACCAGATAGCCGACCAGTTGCTTGCCGATCTGGCTGTCGCGGGCCACCACCACCGACTCGGCGACGCCCGGCTGGGCACTGAGCAGGGCTTCGATCTCGCCCAGTTCGACGCGGAAGCCGCGGATCTTCACCTGATGGTCGATACGCCCCAGGTAGTCGATGGCGCCGTCGGCGCGCCAGCGCACCAGATCGCCAGTGCGGTACATGCGCGAACCGGCCGGGCCGAACGGGTCGGGCAGGAAGCGCTCGGCAGTCAGCTCCGGGCGGCGATGGTAGCCGCGCGCCAGGCCGATGCCGGCGATGTACAGCTCGCCGGGTACGCCCTGCGGCACCGGGTTGAGCTGGGCGTCGAGGATATGCAGACGCAGGTTGGCGATCGGTCGGCCGATCGGCACTGCATGACGGCCCTCCTCCACGCAGGTCCAGTGGCTGACGTCGATGGCCGCCTCGGTCGGGCCGTATAGGTTGTACAGACCAGCCTGCGGCAGGCGCTGGAAGGTACGAACCTGCAGCTCGGCCGGCAGCGCCTCGCCACTGCAGACGATGCGCGACAGGCTGGCGCACTGCTCCACGTCCGGGTGCAGCAGGAAGGCCTGCAGCATGGACGGCACGAAGTGCAGCGTGGTGACGCGATGGCGCTGGATCAGTTCCACCAGCTTCTGCGGGTCGCGGTGGTCGCCCGGCGCGGCCACGGCCAGGCAGGCGCCGGTGATCAGCGGCCAGAAGAACTCCCACACCGAGACATCGAAGCTGAAGGGGGTCTTCTGCAGCACCACGTCGCCGGCGCCGAGCTGGTAGGCCTCCTGCATCCACAGGATGCGGTTGGCCAGGGCCAGGTGGCTGTTGCCGGCGCCCTTGGGCTTGCCGGTAGAGCCGGAGGTGTAGATGACGTAGGCCAGGTCGTCGGCCTGCAGGGTGACACTCGGCGCGACGGCGCTTTCGCCGCCGCAGTCCTCGCGATCCAGGCTCAGCACCTGCAGGCCCTGCGGCAGCGGCAGGCGCTCGACCAGCAGACTGTGCGACAGCAGCAGCTCGACGCCGGAATCCTCCAGCAGATAGGCCAGGCGCTCCAGCGGGTATTCCGGGTCGAGCGGCACATAGGCGCCACCGGCGCGGACGATGGCGTGCAGGCCGATCACCAGCTCCAGCGAACGCTCCAGGCTGATGCCGACCAGGCTGCCGCGCTGCACGCCAAGGCGGTGCAGGCGGTTGGCCAGCTGGTTGATGCGCTGGTCGAGCTCGGCGTAGCTGAGCACCTGCTCGCCAAAAACCAGGGCCGGGGCCTGCGGCGTACGCGCGGCCTGCTGGCTGATGCGCTCGCTGAGGTTGACCAGCGGGCCGTAGTCCTGGGTCGTGTCGTTCCAGGCGGCTAGCTGGGCTTGCTCGTCCTCTTCCAGCAGCGGCAGCAGGCCGATGGCCTGGCTCGGATCGGCGCAGATGCCTTCCAGCAGGCGCACGAAGTGCCGTGCCAGGCGGGCGATGGTGCGTGCCTCGAACAGCTCAGCGGCGTAGCTGACGAAGCCGCTCAGGCTGCCGTCGGCGGCCTCCTCGGTATCCAGCGCCAGGTCGAACTGTGCGCCGGCGGCGCCCGGGTCATGCGGTTGCACGCGCAGGCCCGGCAGGTTGCCGAGGGCGCTGAAGTCCACCTGCTGGTGGTTGAACGCCACCTGGAACAGCGGGTGATGGCTGAGGCTACGGCTCGGCTGCAGGGCTTCCACCAGTTGGTCGAACGGCAGCTCTTGATGGGCCAGGGCATCGCGGCTGGCCTGGGCCAGCTCGCCGAGCAGCTGGCGGAACGGTTTCAGCCCGCTCGGTTCGCCACGCAGCACCAGGGTGTTGATGAAGCAGCCGAGCACGCCGTCCATTTCCGCCAGGCTGCGACCGGCCACCGGTACGCCGACGCGGATGTCCTCCTGGCCGCTGTAGCGATGCAGCAGGCTCTGCCAGGCGCTCAGCAGCAAGCTGAACAATGTGCTGCCTTCGCGCTGGGCCAGGGCACGCAGTTGCGCGGTAAGAGCGTCGCTCAGCTCGAAACGCCAGCGCATGCCCTGGCGTGCGCCATGGGCCGGGCGCGGATGATCGGTGGGCAGTTCCAGCAGCGGCTGGTGTTCGCCCAGGCGCGCTTTCCAGTAATCCAGCTGGCGGGTGGCTTCGCTGGACTTCAGCCAGTCGCGTTGCCACTGGGCGTAGTCGGCGTACTGCAGCGGCAGCGCGGCGAACTGCGGAACACGCCCTTCGGCAAAAGCCGCATAGGCGCTGGCGAACTCGCCGATAAAGCGCTGCATCGACCAGCCATCGGAGACGATATGGTGCTGGATCAGCAGCAGGCGGTATTCCTGGTCACCCAGGCGCAGCACCGCCACTCGCAGCAGCGGCTCGCTGGGCAGGTTGAACGGACGCTTGAGCAGCTGCTGCGCGTAATCCCGGGCCTCGGCCTCGCGCTCCTTGGCGGGTCGCTCGCGCAAGTCCAGCCAGTCGATGCGCTGGCCCTGAGGCGGCAGGATGCGCTGGCGCGCCTCGCCATTCACTTCGACGAAACGGGTACGCAGCGCCTCGTGGCGTGCCTCCAATTGATCGAAGGCGGCCTGGAGTGCCTGGCGATCCAGGCGGCCCTGCAGATCGAGACCGGCCGGCATATGGTAGGCGCCGTTGCTCGGGTCGAGACGGTTGAGGAACCACAGGCGTTGCTGAGCATGGGACAGCAGCAGGTCGCCGCCGCGCGGCAGTGCACGCAGCTTCGGCGCGTCGGCGCTTTCACGTTGCAGGGCGCTGGCACAATCGGCCAGGCGGCTCTGCTCGAACAACGCCTTGAGCGGCAGCTGCAGGCCCTGCTGGCGAATGCGACTGACCACTTTGAGCGCGACGATGGAATCGCCGCCCAGCTCGAAGAAATGATCCTGGCGCCCTACCCGCTCCACGCCCAGCACTTCGGCCCAGATGGCGGCGAGGATGTGCTCGTTATCGGTCTGCGGGGCTTCGTAGGACTGGCTGTGCCAGGTCGGCTCCGGCAGCGCGGCGCGGTCCAGCTTGCCGGCCGGCGTCAGCGGCAGCTTGGCCAGAGCGATGATCTGCGCAGGCACCATATAGTCCGGCAGTACCTTGGCTAGCTGGGCCTTATGCTGCGCGGCATCAGTGTTTTCGCGGGCCACGACGTAGCCCACCAGCTGCTTGCCAGTCGGCGTCTCGCGAGCGATCACCGCCGCTTCCTGCACGCCGTCCAGAGCCAGCAACTGACTCTCGATCTCGCCCAGCTCGATACGGAAACCACGGATCTTCACCTGATGGTCGACGCGGCCCAGGTAGTCCAGGGTGCCGTCTTCGCGCCAGCGCACCAGGTCGCCGGTGCGATACATGCGCTCACCGGCAGTACCGAATGGATCGGGCAGGAAGCGTTCGGCGGTCAGTTCCGGACGCTGGAAGTAGCCACGGGCCAGGCCCACTTCGCCGCCGATATACAGCTCGCCGGCCACGCCGAGAGGCAGCAGGTTGAGTTCGGCGTCCAGTACATAGAGGCGGCGTGGGCCGACCGGGTTGCCGATGGGCGCGTAGGCGGCCTCGAAGGAGTCACCAGGGAAGGCTTCCCAGATCAGCGGGGTCACCACCGTCTCGGTCGGGCCGTAGCCGTTGATGATGCGCTGCGGTTGCAGCACCTTTTGCAGGCGCTCGTAGGTCTCGCGGGTAAAGGCTTCGCCACCCAGGGTCCACGATCTGACAGGCAACTTGAGGTTCTGAGACTCCACCCAATCCAGCAGTTGCTGGGCATAGCTCGGTGGCAGGCAGGAGATGGTCACGCCTTCGTCGGCGATCACCTGGCAGGTTTTTTCTGCGCTCCACAGTTCCTGGTCACGAATCACCAGGCGGCTGCCGAAGGCCAGCGGCACCGTCCAGCGCTCCAGGGCGCCGTCGAAACTGATGGAAGCAAAGTGCAACTCCACATCGTCCGGGGTCATGCCGTAGCGCTGGCCAATGGTCTGCACATGCATAGTCAGAGCCAGATGATTCACCGCCACGCCCTTGGGCTGGCCAGTGGAGCCGGAGGTGTAGATCAGGTAGGCCAGATTGAGTGGATGCAGCTGGACACTCGCCGCTGACGACTCGAAGGCGCTCAGATCGAGCTGATCCAGATACAGCGGCTCGACGCTCTCACCCAGCGGCAAACGTTCAGCCAGATGGGACGAGGTGATCAGCCATTTCAGGCCTGAATCCTCGACCATGTAGGCCAGGCGCTCGCGCGGGTAATCCGGGTCCAGCGGTACAAAGGCGCCGCCAGCCTTCAGCACGCCGAGCATGGCGACGATCATGGTGTTGCCGCGCTCAAGCGACACGCCGACACGGGATTCGGCACGTACACCCTGCTCTACCAGCAGATTGGCCAGGCGGTTGGATCGGGCCTCCAGTTCGGCAAAGGTGATGCGTTCGTTGCCATGCACCAGGGCAATGGCCTGCGGACGCAGGCGCGCCTGCTCGGCGATCAGTTCGGGCAGCATACGACTGGCGTCGAAGTCCTGCCGTGGTTGGTTCCACTCGCTCAGCAGCGACTGCTCGCTCTCGCCAACCAGGGCCAGGCTGCCCAGCGACTGGGCCGGATCGCTGCACACCAGTTGCAGGGCCTGGCGCAGCAGCGCCTCGACCTGAGCGATGCCGGCGGCATCGAAGTGCGCGCGGTCGTAGGCCAGCAGCAGTTCCAGGCGGCTGCCCGGCAGCACGGCCAGAGTCATAGGGTAATGGGTGAACTCGTGGCTTTGTGGGAGCCCTAAACGCAGTTCGCCACGCTCGGCCTGCTTGAGCGCATCACCCAGCGGATAGTTCTCGAACACCAGCAGGCTGTCGAACAGTGCCTCGCCGGCGCTGCCGACCCAACGCTGGATATCGTGCAACGGGCTGTGTTCGTGTTCGCGCAGTTGCAGGTTCTTCACCTGCAGCGCGGCGAGCCAGTCGCCCAGCGTCTGCTCGGCCGGCAGCTGGATCGCCACCGGCAGGCTGTTGATAAACAGGCCGAGCATCTGCTCGCTGCCGGCCAGCTCGGCCGGCCGCCCTGCCACAGTGGCGCCGAAGCACAGGCTGCGCTTGCCGGTCAGGCGCGCCAGCAGCAAGGCCCAGGCGGCTTGCACCAGGGTGTTGAGGGTTAGGCCCTGGCGCTGGGCAAAGCCGCGAATCTGCTGTTCGGTGGCGGCATCCAGCGGCAGCGGATGACGGGCATGGCCCTGCTCCGGTGTGCGGCACGGCAGGCAGCCGGCGATGCGGGTGGCGCTGCCCAACGGTGCCAGCTGTTCACGCCAGAAGGCCTGCTCGGCGGCAGCATCCTGGCCGTCGAGCCAGTGGATGTAGTCGCGGAACTGGCCGCCCGGTGCCGGCAGGCGATCACCGTGGTAAAGAGCCAGCACTTCGGCGAACAGCAGGCCGTTGCTCCAGCCGTCCATCAGCAGGTGGTGCAGGGTCCAGGCCAGCACGAAGTCGCCGGCACCTCGTTGAATCAGCGCCAGGCGCAGCAGCGGCGCCTGGTCGAGGGCAAAGCCGCGCTCACGTTCGGCGCTGCAGAAGGCTTGTAGCTGTGTATCGAAATCGGCGACGCCGCGCCAGTCGAGATCCTGCCAGTCCAGCTCGACCTCGGCCTGCACCAGTTGCAGCGGACGCTCGCCGAGCAGGAAGCGGCTGCGCAGTACTCCGTGGCGCGCCAGTACCTGGCGCCAGGCATTTTCCAGGCGCAGCGGATCGAGGCCGGTAAATGGCAGCAGCAACTGGCTGACGTAGCTGCCGGCGCCATCCAGCTGGCTGTGGAACAGCAGGCCCTGCTGCAACGGCGACAGTGGATGGATGTCTTCCACGCCGGGCAACGCATCCAGCTCGGCCTGGCTCAGGCCGGCCAGCGGTACGTCGCTGGGGGTCAGGCTGGCCGGGGCTTTCTGGCAATGCTGAGCGATTGCGCTCAGCTCGTCCTGCAGGCGAGTGACGAGCCCCTCCAAGGTGGTGCGCGCCAGTTGAGCCGGGTTGAAGTCCAGGTGCAGATGCAGGGCGCCGCCACGTTGCTCGGCGTTGATCACCAGCGGTGCGTCCAACGGTGCATCGGCTTCGCGCCACAGACCACCTTCGCGCAGACGCAGGCCGTTGCCACCCTCATCGAACTGGCCGAGGTAGTTGAACAGCAGTTGCGGGGCGCGCTCGCCCAGTTGTTCGCGCTGACGCAGCAGGCCATAGCCCAGACCCAGGTCGGGCACGGCGCGCAGTTGTTCCTTGATCGCCTTGAGGCTGGCGGCCAGCTCGGCTTCGGGTTGCAGGCGCACGGGATAAAGGCTGGTGAACCAGCCGACGCTGCGCGACAGGTCGATATCGTCGAACAGCGGCGCGCGGCCGTGGCTCTCCAGGTGCACGCACAGTGTTGGCTGCTCGCTCCAGCTGCACAGCACACGGCTAAGGGCGGTCAGCAGCAGTTCGTCGGCGCGCAGGCGATAGGCCTGTTGGCCGGCCTGCAGCAGGTCACGGGTAAAGCCGGCATCCAGGCTCAGCTCCAGGCGCTGGCGAGTACCTTCGCTACCCACATCGCTACTCAGCAACGGCAGTTCGCCGCCGGCGGCCTGCTGAGCCTGCCAATACGGCAGCTGTGCGCCGACGTTCCAGCCGGCCAGGCGTTCGCCCCAGGTCTTGAAGGCGCTGGTCTTGCTCGGCAGCTGTACCGCCAGGCCACTGGCCAGTTGCAGGCAGGCACGCTGCAGGTCTTCCAGCAGCACGCGCCAGGAAACACCGTCGACCACCAGGTGATGGATGCTCAGCAGCAGCCGATCCGCCAGGCCCGGTTGAGTCAGATAGAGGCCACGCAGCAGCGGGCCGCTGGTCAGGTCGAGGCCGCGTTGCAGCGAGTCATAGTGCGGCTGCGGGTCTTCGCCGGCAGCCAGCTCGACCACTTGCAGCAGAGCGGCGTTTTCGTTGGCGGCATGCAGCTGTTGCCATTGGCCGTCGATCTGGTTGTAACGTAGGCGCAGGGCATCGTGATGTTTAGTCAGCGCCTGCAGTGCCTGCTCCAGCTGGGCGGGCGGCAACGGTTCGGCCAGTTCCAGCAGGAGGAATTGGTTGCACGGGGCCAGGCCTTCGCGCGCCAGCAGGCGTGTCTGAATCGGCAGCAGCGGCGCGGTACCGGTCACCAGCCCCTGATCGGCCAGCGGCGCGGCGACTGTGCGGGCGACGCCAGCCAGTTGCATAAGGGTCTGCTGCTGGAACAGGTCCTTGGGCGTCAGGCCCAGGCCCTTTTGGCGAGCACGACTGACCACCTGCAGGGCGACGATGGAATCGCCACCCAGCTCGAAGAAGTGATCCTGGCGCCCTACCCGCTCCAGACCGAGCACTTCGGCCCAGATGGCGGCGAGGATACGTTCGTTGTCGGTCTGTGGCGCCTCGTAGTTCTGGCTCTGCCAGGTCGGCTCCGGCAACGCGGCGCGATCCAGCTTGCCGGCTGGAGTCAACGGCAGCTTGGCCAGGGCGATGATCTGCGCCGGGACCATATAGTCCGGCAGCACCTTGGCTAGCTGGGCCTTATGCTGTGCGGTATCAGTGTTTTCGCGGGCCACGACGTAGCCCACCAGCTGCTTGCCAGTCGGCGTCTCGCGGGCGATCACCGCCGCTTCCTGCACGCCATCCAGAGCCAGCAACTGACTCTCGATCTCGCCCAGTTCGATACGAAAACCACGGATCTTCACCTGATGGTCGACCCGGCCCAGGTAGTCCAGGGTGCCGTCTTCTCGCCAGCGCACCAGATCGCCGGTGCGATACATGCGCTCACCGGCAGTACCGAATGGATCGGGCAGGAAACGTTCGGCAGTCAGTTCGGGACGTTGGAAGTAACCACGAGCCAGACCGACTTCGCCACCGATATACAGCTCGCCAGCAACGCCAATCGGCAGCAGGTTCAGCTCGGCATCAAGGACATAAAGGCTACGCGGGCCGACTGGGTTGCCGATCGGCGCGTAGGCGGCTTCAAAACTGTCGCCGGGGAAGGCTTCCCAGATCAGCGGGGTCACCACCGTCTCGGTCGGGCCATAGCCGTTGATGATGCGCTGCGGTTGCAGCACCTTCTGCAGGCGCTCGTAGGTCTCGCGGGTAAAGGCTTCACCACCCAGGGTCCACGATCTGACAGGCAACTTGAGGTTCTGAGACTCCACCCAATCCAGCAACTGCTGGGCATAGCTCGGTGGCAGGCAGGAGATGGTCACGCCTTCGTCGGCGATCACCTGGCAGGTCTTTTCCGCGCTCCACAGTTCCTGGTCACGAATCACCAGGCGGCTGCCGAAGGCCAAGGGCACCGTCCAGCGCTCCAGGGCGCCATCGAAGCTAATGGAGGCGAAGTGCAGTTCAACGTCGTCCGGGGTCATGCCATAGCGCTGGCCAATGGTCTGCACATGCATAGTCAGACCCAGATGATTCACCGCCACGCCCTTGGGCTGGCCAGTGGAGCCGGAGGTGTAGATCAGGTAGGCCAGATTCAGCGGATGCAGCTCGACACTCGGCACTGACGACTCAAAAACGCTCAGATCGAGCAGATCCAGGTACAGCGCTTCGACGCTCTCACCCAGCGGCAGGCGCTCGGCCAGGTCGGAGGAAGTAATCAGCCACTTAAGGCCCGAGTCCTCGACCATGTAGCTCAGGCGTTCACGCGGGTAATCTGGATCGAGCGGCACAAAGCCCCCCCCCGACTTCAGCACAGCCAGCATGGCCACGATCATGGCGTTGCCGCGCTCAAGCGACACGCCGACACGAAATTCGGCACGTACACCCTGCTCTACCAGCAGATTGGCCAGGCGGTTGGATCGGGCCTCCAGCTCGGCAAAGGTGATGCGTTCATTGCCATGCACCAGGGCGATAGCCTCGGGGCGCAGGCGCGCCTGCTCGGCGATCAGCTCGGGCAGCAGGCGCGAGGCATCAAAAACCTGGCGTGGCGTGTTCCACTCACTCAACTGCGCTAACTCCGGCGCCGTGACCAGCGCCACTTCACCCAGCGCGGCCTGCGGCGAACTGGCGAAGCCGTCGAGCACTTCGAGAAAACCGGCGATCAGACGTTCGATGCTGCTCTCGGCGAACAGGTCGGCGGCGTAGGCGAAGTTGATCAGCAGCTCATCACCACGATCACGCACCGCATCCAGGGCCAGGTCGAAGGGAATCTGACTGGACGGCAGCTCTGCCAGCTGGGTATCGATGCCCGGCAACCAGTTGGCCGCCAGCGGATGTTGGCGACGGTAGTTGAAGGCCACCTGGAATAACGGCTGCTGGCCCAGGCTGCGGCTTGGCGCCAGTTCCTCGACCAGACGCTCGAAGGGCATTTCCTGATTGGCCTGGGCCTGTTTCAGACCTGCGCGGGCCTGGCTCAACCAATCCGCCACCGATTGCTCGGGAAGTGGCTCGGCCTTGAGCACCACGGTGTTGACGAAGAAACCGACCAGGCGCTCATAGCCCTTGCCACGGCCGGCCACCGGTACGCCGATGCGCACTTCGCGCTGGCCGGACAAGCGCGCCAGTTGCAGTTGCAGGGCAGCCAGCAGCACGGTGAACAGAGTCGCTCCATTGGCCTTGGCCAGGTTGCTGAGGCGGGTTACCAGGCTTGGTTCCATCTGCAGCGTGCGATAGGCCGCACGACGGGCGGCCTGGGCGTTATGCGGGTAGTCGGGCATCAGGCTCAGCGGCGGCTGTTCGCCACCCAGGCGCTCGCGCCAGAACGCCATTTGCTGGATGCCGGCTTCGCTGCCCAGCCACTCGCGCTGGCTAATGGCGTACTCGCTGTACTGTAGCGGTTGCGCGGTCATGAACGGCTGGTGGTCCTGCTGGCGGGCACGATAGAACTCGGCCATCTCCTCCACCAGCACGCGCACCGACCAGGCATCGGAGATGATGTGGTGCATGCCCACGGCTAGCGCGTGGCTGTTCTCGTCCAGGCGATACAGGGCGCAACGCACCAGCGGGCCACGTGTCAGGTCGTAGTCAGCTTCGATGAAGTCGCGGGCCAGGGCCTCAACCTGCCCGGCGTTACCTTCGAGGTCGATGCTTTCCAGCGGCATCGTGCCGACCGGCAGCACAGCTTGCTGGGCCAAGCCGTCGTGCTCGCGGAACACGGTGCGCAGCGCAGCATGCCTGGCATACACCTGATCCAGGCCGTGGCGCAAGCAGTCGATGTCCAGTTCGCCGGCGAAGCGCAGCAGGCCACCGATGTTATAGGCCGTGCTGCCACTCTCCAGGCGGCTGAAGAACCACAGCCGCTGCTGGGCAAAGGACAGCGGCGCCCATTGCAGGGCGGCAACGGGCTGGCACTCGGTTTGCGCGTTCATCAACACTACCTCGCAGGCATTGGCCTAGTCGCTCAGGGACGCACTGGCCACCTCGCGCCGCAACAGGCGCAAGGCATGGAATTCGATCAGGGACAGCAACTCGTCTTCCTGGAGCCGCAGGTAGGCGTGATCGCCCTCCAGCCACTCCAGAGTGAAAGCACTGCGGATTTCGCGCCGCCAGGCGCGCAGGTCTCTTCGATCAGGCTGTAGTGCCGCGCGCCCAGCACACGCAAAGCGCTGAACAGCCTCTCTCGACGCGGGTGGCAGTGGGCTAAGGGCAAGTCGAAATCGTGGCGTAACACGCCAAGAAACAGCTTTTCGCTATAGCGCTGCAGAGCCAAGCTTGGAACCTGGAAAAATAGTAGTGACGCGCACGCAGAAGCAGAAACGACAAGCTTCGTTGAGGCGTCCCGCGCTCCACCGATCAGCATGTGGACCATGGCACGACATGAATCTGGCAGGAAAACCGCATTAAACGTCCATCGCCTCCCGTAGGCTGCGCGGGCGCATGTCAGTCCAGACGCTGGCGATGTGCGCTAAACAGGTAGGCTTGTCGCCGCGCACACCAACATCCTGCCAGCCCGCTGGGACTGCCTTGTAGGCTGGCCAAATGGCGTATTGCTGTTGATCATTGATAACTACCAGGAAGGTAGTTTGCGGATTATCCAGACTCATTCTCAGTACCTCGCATATGCCAATCGAATCGGCTCGCTTTAAAGACGGATATCGTTGCGAATAATTTTCATTTAAATGCAAATTACGAACGAGCGAAGCTCTCGCCCGAGGGCGCTTTAGGCTTCAATTCAAAGGGGGGCGCCGACTGCTTCGGTATTAGCGCGGCCACCTATCTCCATCACCGCATCGCGCGTGGCGCGTTCGCGGGCCTGACCGCTAAGCTCGTACAGTCGGCCGCCATCCATCTTCAGCAGCCGGTCGGCCTGGTCGAAGTAATGGTCGTCATGGGTGATGGCGATGATTGTCTTGCCGGCCGCTTTCAGTTGCGGCAACAGCTCGCGGTAGAACAGGCGACGGAACAACGGATCCTGGTCAGCCGCCCATTCGTCGAGGATCAGGATATCGCGATCCTCCAGCATCGCCAGAAGAAGGGCCAGGCGCTTGCGTTGGCCTTGGGAGAAACGCGTACCGGCTAATCGGCCGGCAGAGAAGCGTATCTTGTGGCGCAGTCGCAATTGATCCAGCCAGCGTCCCACCAGAGACTCATCCACCTCCTGACCGAGCGGCCCGAGCAGACGGGCGAACAGATGAAAGTCGGTGAACACGCTGGCGAACAACTGGCGGTAGGCCTGCCATTGCTCAGCCTGCACTGGCTGACCGTCGAGACGAATCTCCCCGGCACTCGGCCGGTGCAGCCCCGTCAACAGGCGAGCCAACGTCGATTTTCCGCTGCCATTGCCGCCAACCAAGAATACCAACTCGCCGCGATACAACTGCAGATCAATGGGGCCCACATCGAAGCCTGCTTCGCCACCATCACCCGGGTAGCGATACTCAACACCCGCCAACTGAAGGCATTGCCAGTGGGCCGGGCTCGATAGTCTGGCTATCTCCGAAGTTTCGGCCGCCAATTCCAGAGACTCCAGCTTGCCAAGCGAGATGCGCGCGGCCAGCAGGCTGGGCAGCGCCGCCACGGCAGCGACCATGGGAGCGCGCAGAAACAGCACAGTCAGGGCAAAGGTGGCCGCGACGCTGCCCTCGGCCCAGCCCAGACCGCTGGCACAGAAGAACACCAGTCCAATGCTGCCAAGCACCATGCAATTGGCCCAGTTGCCCGCAAGACCGTTGAAGATATCCGCACGGGTGACATTGTCGCGATAGACCTGGGCGTCGCGATCAAACTCCTCGTCGAACAGTAGGCGCGCGCGATCTCGGTTCAAGGTCAACTCTTTGCGCCCATCAATAATCGCCTGGTAATCCTGGTACAAATGATCTTCGGCCTCGCGTAATAGCCGAATGTGTTTATTGACCTTACCGACGAAGAACCAGCCCACCAAAAGGGTTAAGCCCAGCCAGGCAGCGGTGATACCGAAGAGCGCTGGCGACAGCCAGGCCAAGTAGCCGAATGCAGCGATGCTAAGAATCAGGCCATAGACCAGCTCCGGCATATGAACAAAGGCGATAGTGATGTTACGGATATCGCTCGATAGGCTAGCGAGAATCCGTGCACCACCGATTTGCTCCAAACGCTCGATATCAGTATCCAAAACTCGACGCACTAGATTGCGACGCAGGCGATACACGAAATGATGGCCGAGTCTGTGCAAGGCCACCTGCCCTCCACCCGCGCAAGCCAGCAGCAGTGTCAGTAATCCAATAAAACTTATAAGGGTCAGTCCCAAGTCATCTTTGACCCCGATAAGGCGCAAGTTGATAAAAGCAATTACGCCAACACTAAGCACGGCGCTGCACAGACTGAGCAACATGATGCCAACTAATGGCAGGCGATTATCACGGAACAGTAGCTGGAGCAGTTTCATGGGGTCAGGTCCGGAGTGAAAAATAAACACGGGTCATAGCGCGGAGGGCTCAAGGCGACTGCGGCAATGATCAAGGGCGTCACGCAGGAGAAAATGCACCAGGGTCGGCGAGGCGCTTAAGGAAGTAGCTACTTCGCGCTGACTGTAGCCCTCCAATTGGCTCATGGTGAAAACGGTTCGGGTACGCTCCGGAAGTTCGTCCAGCACCCGTTGCAAGCGCTGCCACTGCAATTGACCGATGGCCTGCTGCTCTGTACCGGATTGCGGTGCCAGCAGTTCGTCCAAATGCTCCTCGTCAGTGCTGTAGCGCCCCTCCAGAGCCAAGCGCCGCAAACGATCAATTGACAGATTTCGCACCATACGGAAAAGGTAGCGCAGCGGCTCCTCAATGGTATTGCGCTCAACACTTTCCAAGAGTTTAAGAAAGGCATCCTGCACTACATCCTCGGCACGAGCTCTGCAACCGAGCACGCCACGGGCAGCATCAATGAGGATATGTCGATGCTCACAGTAGAGAAGCTCCAACTCCTTTGTACGAATGTCGGCGGCCATCCATGTCATAGATGCCGTCTGCTTTCCCAAGCTGTAGAACGTCCCCACCGATCTATCCTCGGCTACGATGTAACTCGCATGGTAATGATAATAATTATCAACACAAGCCCTATATTCGAGAGATTTGCACTACCTGTGAGAGAACAGCCCAACTGCTAGCGCTGTCGTACCAGATCTGGGTGCCAGGGAAATCTCTCAGACAGATAGGCCTGAGCCATGCTCAAACAGACATGCGTTAGGGCCAGAGCCCCATACGACTCAGACATCAAAGCAAAAAGCTTTAAACTGCTGCGCTGCTAAATTCAGGCTAGAAATAGCTTCGCGCAAACTTTCGCTTTAAGGCCGAGCACATCGACCACCAAAAACGCTTCTGCGCAGGCAAGCCAATGGTCGTCTGGGGCGCGTTACAGATTAAGTTAATCAGGTGGTCCGGCATTCGCGCTGAAACGCACAAGTATGGACAGCCAGCCAAAGCTGCTGCCGACCACGGATTAGGCAGCCGCTCGGGATTGCCTCTGATACCTGTAATAATTGATACCGATCTGTTCAGGCTGGAGCACACTCAAATTGATCAAGATCGGATAAAGCAGCTTGGTTGAGACGGTAACGACCTTGATCAACTCGCAAGAGAAGATCTCGCTCACACAGTCGGCAGATAACCTGTCGAACGCTAACGAGGGAAAGCGCCTCACCAGAGCTGACGAGGTGCTCATGGAGCTGGCGAGAAGTCAGCCCTTCATAGTGCCCACCCTGCAAAGCAAGCAGAACCTTCACCCGTGGCAGGCTGGTCCTGAGGCCTGCATTGCTCAAAACCTGCTTGAAGTATTGCGAAGAATGCTTATCCATCGAGCGACATCCTGTCGTTATCTAGCGTCCAATCCCAACAACTTGAGTTGCCAGGAAACAATCCCTTAAAGACAATTTCAAGCCTACCAATTATATATTGAATGCTCCTAATTTCGTAGGCGAATAATGCCCATAAGTGACCGATAACTGCTTTTGGCGACAGGCAGATTTTGGCCGACTCTGTTGAACAAGTAGGTTTAGCGGCAGCAAGGGGGGCAGATGTACCTGCTGTCGAAGTGGTTGCAAGCCTCTTGAGGTTGCCTTTCGGCGTTTCGCTGAGCGTCCTTGCTCAGGTTTGAGAGTTAATTTGAGGGTTTCTGCTCTCAGCAAGCTTACCGATACCGTGAGCGGTGGCCCTTGAGGCAAAAGCTTGGCCATGCGTCGCAGGTTCTGCACCGTCGGTTACCATTAAACGCTTTAGAGCGGCATCTCTTTTACACGCTATTGAGACTCGGCGGGAGTCAGGAGGTGTGGAGCTTCAACGCGCTCTTTGAGTCGGCCGGAAAACTCCAGCGCGGATTGTTGATCTCGGAAGTAAAGAGTTATGTTGCCTGTACAACTCCTTCAACTTCAACGAGCGGAAACGAACGTCAAATTTCAAGCAAAAAAAAGACCAACCATATAGTTGGCCTTGTCTGAAGGTATGAGCAGCACCTAATTTTCATCAGATCGCAGCCGTATCCTTTCACTCGAGTATTGCACACAGATGACAGCTGCGCATGGAGGCGAGCCGTTCGTCTAATCTCCAATCACTGCAACGCCACAGACATATTTTCCCAATACCTTGCCACTCTCAACAGAGAGGGCACCATTTTGATTCGCAACGTACGTAAGACGCTCGACACCATCGCCGAGCACAACGAAGACGCAGCCCTTGCTCTGATGCGCGCAGCAGAACGTACCGGTGATGAAGTTTTACGGCAGCAAATGCTCAGAGTTATACACAGTCTGAATCAGGATGCAGTCGACCTACGCGTCCTTCGAGACGACATCGCCCTCGGTAATCACAAACGCGCTTGATACGCGAGCAGTAAAGCTTTGGCGTTGTTGCGTCTGTTTACAAAACCCACACAGTTCCTGATCGTAAGGTAGTCAACTTTCTGTAATGATCGCTCAGCTCGGATTGCAGAGTGGTCTACAGGAGGTGGTCTATGCACATCGTTGATCAAATTCTATCCCGTGTGCTTGGCCTACAAGTAAACCTCTACGCTTGCGAAGCACGCCTAGAGGCGGGCACTGATCCAGAAGCACTCCACGATCTGCGAATCGCTGTACGCCGGCTTCGCAGCTTGCTTCATCCCCTTAGGGCGCATGAGTCCGTTTTACTAATTCGTAATGCAGCCGCTACGGTCGGACAACTGACCACCCCTGTTCGTGACCTGGAAGTGTTGGCCACCGAGTTAGAGCGCCGCGGCGCTTTCGAAGCTGCCGCCATACGTCGCGCCTCTTTGCGCGACCTCTACCTGGAAATTCTCGGTTCGCCTGAACTGGATCGCTTATTCATGAGCCTTGATCTTTGGCCCAGCGACTTCCGTTCAGCGGAGCGGGATGGCGACTTTACCAACATCGAATTGAAGATCAGCCGGCAGCTGAAAAAACAGATCAATAAACTGAGCGTGGCCCTTCATACTAAGACCCACAACCCACACGAGTTGAGGCTGTTAACCAAGTGTCTCCGGTATGGCTCTGAAGCCTACCCGAAGCTCTCCCCTGTTACGCCCGATAGCTTTCAGCTTCTGCGCGAAGCGCAGTCCTCTCTCGGCGATTGGCATGACCGCTATCAGTGGTGCTTACGCGCAAATCAGGAGGTCGATTTGCAGAGACTGGTTCCTGAGTGGCAGCAGGAGTCAGAACGTTATTTGGCTGATGCGGAGCTAACGCTTGGCAAGCTTTCGGCGCTGATAAAAGCGCACTGATGATTGGGAGGCGCTCGAAACCAGCATCTCGCAACCATCCGTGCAGAGCTTCATCAATCCAATAGGCCAGCGCCGAGCCCCCACGCTTAACAACTAGCCTCGGCTCAAGCCAGTCAATCGCGATGACAACGCTTGCATAGCGCTGCTGACCTGGTCGAGCGCCTGTGCATCGCGGGCGTTCTCTTCACTGATGCTGTGGATACGGACCGCCAGTTCGTTGATCTCCTGGGTCACATGGCTTTGCTGTTGCGCCGCCACGGCGATCTGCTGGGCGCGTTGGGAAATATCATCGAAGCTCTGCACCGTACTGGACAGCGCAGTCGCCGCGCCTTCGGCCTCAACCACCGCATGTTCGGTACGTGCTTCACCGGCGTGCATGGCCTGCACCGCCTGGCGTGAAGCCTGCTGCAACGCGCTGATCATGGTGCTGATCTCATTGGCCGAGGCCTGGGTTCTACCCGCCAGGGTACGCACTTCATCGGCTACCACGGCAAATCCACGCCCCTGCTCACCGGCACGCGCGGCCTCAATGGCGGCATTCAGCGCCAGCAGGTTGGTTTGTTCGGAAATCGCCTTGATCACATCCAGCACGGCGCCGACCTGCTGACTGTCTTTCTCCAGCTGACTGATCACCGAGGCCGCATCAGCCATTTCTGCCGACAGCGCTTTGATGGCTGAGCTATTGGACGCGACTTTCTGCTGCCCCTGCTGCACGACCACCAATGAGCTCTCCGCGGTATTGGCGCAGTCGTTGGTGTTCTGTGCCACTTCCTGGGCACTCGACGACATCTCGGTAATCGCCGCTGCTAATTGGGTGTTTTCCTGCCGCTGCTGTTCAGCACGACCTGCCAGGGTACTGCTCAGGCCTCCCAGCTGCGCGGCTTCGGCCTGCAGATGATCGGCTTCCTCGGCGATGCGTTGGAGCATAGTGCGCAACTGCCCGGCATAGCGATTGACCGCGTGGCGCAGCGCGCCGATTTCATCCTCGCGTTCCACACTCAGCTCGATATCGCTGCTGGCCGAACCTCGGCCCAGGGAGTCGATCTGTGCGGTGGTTTCTTCCAGTTGGCCGATCAGCTTGCGTCCAGCAAACCAGGCCAACGCCAGCAACACCGCCAGCAGCGGCAGGAGGAACAGCAGAATCTCCCAGGTCAGCGCCCTAGCCAGGCCGGTAACCCGCTCCTGCGGGGTCGCCAGGCCGATTACCCAACCGGTGTCGGGCATCACAAACAGGCTGACGCGACTGGCCTGCTTAAGCTGTTCATCGTTTTCCAGGTCCAGGTTGCGAATCGCCCCCGAACTGCTGCTGTTCAGCGCCTCCTGCACCGGTTTGAGCCAGCTGTGCTGCTGCGCCAGATCGGCGAACTTGAGCATCGCGCCACCCTTGGCACCGGTCATGTTCGGGAAATGCAGCACGTTGCCAGCCTGATCCAGGGCGAAGGCATAGCCATCGGTGACCTTGCCCTGCTCGGTTAGAAAGCGCGCCAGATCGTCCAGCAGCAAGTCCAAGGTCGCGACGCCGGCAAAGCGTCCTTCAAGCTGGTAAGGCACGCTGCAGGTGACCATCGGCACGCCGGTCACCGCATCCTGATAAGCCTCCGACCACAGGCACTGACCGGCCTTGCTGCTGCGCGCGCCGGTGTACCAGGCATCGTTGTGATAACCGGGGCCATCGGCGGCGTTGTAATCATCGGAATAAGCCAAACGGCCATCTGCGCCACGCGCCCAGAAGAAACTGCGGCGCGCCGTGCCCTCGCTAAAGGCATTTGGCTCCGGCCAGACACCGCCGCCGGCAATCGCTTTATCACCCTGGCTGTCGATCAGATTGGGCAGACTGTTGAGGTACAGCGGCTCTGCACGCGGCAGCACTTCGGCCAGATGCGCCAGGCTGGCCGTCACCCCTTCAATGCGCGCCAACTGCAACGCCAGCTGACGCACGATGGCGCTACCGGTCTGCTCGATCAGCTCGCCACTGGCCGCCACCACGCGCGGCTGACCACGCAGGGCCATCACGGCAAACACCGCCAGCGCGGTCAGAATCAGAAGGACGATGCAACCCAGGGTCAAACGCTGCGACAGCCGAACGGGGACAAAAGCCATGCCATTACTCCTACTTCGAAATGACGCTCAAAAGGACTACCAGCAAGATCAGGTACTGCAAATACACCATTGCCTTTGCAATTTATGGCCGCGCTGTCGGACTAAGTGACCTGCTCTAGATCCCTGCGGTGAGTTATAGATGAATAAGCGGTAAGCCATATCGTTTAATCGGCGGGAGGAGAGCTGGCTTGAGAGACCACAAGAGCCAGCTCAGCTTCAGGCTATGTCATCAAAAACTGGTCGCCGCTGCAAAACTCTTAACATAAGCGCGAGTATCATCCCGAATTGCGGCATCGTCGTGCCCCTCAACGTCCCCGTCATTTTTGTGGCGCAAATGCCACCCAGCTACGGCAGGCGGCCTTGAGACTGAGCAATATGAGTTTTGGTCTGCTGATGTGTT